>Ga0105356_10002715_pt1 | contig 17573 bp, 5 predicted proteins | sample GOMGulsemesocosm_3_FD_83502 | JGI IMG/M metagenome (GOLD analysis project Ga0105356, IMG submission 83502) | Methane-oxidizing microbial communities from mesocosms in the Gulf of Mexico - GOM9D Gulf of Mexico | ecosystem: Environmental > Aquatic > Marine > Cold seeps | place: Gulf of Mexico...
CTGACCACCAGTAGTTGTTATAATCCATATTGTATTCATAAGGAATTGTTTTTGTACCAGCTCTATGTACAAACATTTTTCCCCATTTGAATACCGAATTTGGAACAAAAGTATCAGAATCACTATACATTATGTTAGATGTAATGTCAGATTCTGGCACAAAAAATTGTTGTGGATAGGCTCTAAAATGAATTCCTTTGGCGCAGTTTATCAATAAGTTGTTTTTGATAGTGTTTACTCCTTTATGAATAATTCCAGTTTTAGCCACTTTGTCTAAAATATTATTTTTCATGATGGTGCCATCCTGCCAATCGTCATTTCGCATGCCAACATAGGGAATATCGTATAAATAATTATGTTCAATTACATTACCCAACCCTGCTCCAGATACATTGATACTAGATCCGTCGCTTAATTTTAGCATCGTTCTTTCAATTCTATTATCTGCAACGCGATTATTTCTAGCGTGTAAATATGGTGCATAGCGTTGTTGTGCTTCTAAGGTACTGTCTGTAGTTTTTTCTATTTCATACCAACGAATGGTTCTAGAAGCTTCATCAAAATTATCTTCTGGTTTCATTAAAATTTGACAGCGTACTCCGCAAAGTCCAATGGCTTTTCTAGGTACATCATGGATATAGTTATTTGAAATTTCATTGCCTCCACTTTGCCAAGCAAAAATGGCGTGTCCATGCCAAACAATTTGACCACATTCAAAAATAATATTGTTTTTGATGGTGTTATTTTTATTGACATCTTTTGTCCCAGGACCATATCCTGCTAATAGAACCCCCATATGACCAACATTGTTAATTAAGTTGTTTTTGATCGTGATGTTTTGGGCGTGTAAATCTAAACGAATTGCTGAACCACCACTATTGGTAAAATGACACTCTGTAACTTCACAGTTTTCGGCACCTCTAAAACGCAGCATTGCATTGCCGTAATCAAAGGTGTCCCAATCGTGTTGAATACCCCAACCTTTTCTGTTTTTATACCAAGCTGTTCTGTCACCATGACTAAAGGTTAGTCCTTTAAAATTGATGTTTTCTGCAGGGATATCTTTCGATAAATCATATTGTATTTTTCCCTCCACTTTAAAGTATTCCATTAATTTGGGTGCCACAATGTTTTTTGAAGGTGTTCCGCTTTTTGGCCAGTAGTATATTTTTCTTGTTTTAGTATTGACACACCATTCTCCAGGTTCATCTAAATAATCGATGATATTTTCAACCCATCCAAAACGGTGCTTTTTACTTGAGAAAGGTAATGCATTGGCTTCAAAAGCCATATAGGCAATTTTATTCTCCATATCTACAGATTCCAATTGAATGAAATTAAGGTTCCAAGGGACGGGATTAAAAAATACTTCTACATCTGATAAATTGTCCCAGTCTTTGATCTGATTTGTAAAAGGAAACATTCTTAAATGAATTCGGTCTTTATTATAATAGGTGTTTTGGCTATCAGCTCTTCGAATTTTCTTATTTGGAGGCATTTGAAATTTCTCGCTTTTTGCCCTTGTTAATCGGGTGGCTCCATCATACAATGTTCTGAAGGTTGTTACGTTTTTTGGCATGTCCGCAACCCATACATTTCCTAGTGATTTTGCTGGCATTCCTTCAATATTACTTGCTTTTTTCCAAGAAATTACTTGTTGACCTGAAGAAATAATTGCTTTTTGAGAATCAAAAGCCTCATAGCTTACCGTGAAGTTTGAAGGAGAATCATCAAGTCCAAAAACTACAGTTTCGTTAATAATGTGCGTTCCTTCCAAAAGATATACATGTACATCTTCTGTAAGTCCTTTTTTTATCAATGTTCTTACTGTTAATTTTGCTTTTTCGATACTTAAAAAAGGAGTGTTTTTACTTCCGTCATTACGGTCACTTCCTTTTGGAGACACGTAAAAGTCTTTTGCCGAAACTTGGCAAATGATAGTGGTAATAAAAATAATACTTAGAATTGCGATTCTTTTCATGATGAGATTTGTCTTTTTTTCTTAAAGTAAAATTACAATTAACTTAATAAATAAAAGTGTTCATTTATTTCAAAGAGTAACATTATCGCTACGTATAAAATGTAATATAAACAGAAGTTTATTCAATGGAATTCAAAGAGGATTTACGAGTGTTGTGTTTCTTAGGTGTTGAATAATTGTTGTTTAGCTGTCATTTGAAATATAATTGTTACTATTTGAAATATCTGTATTATTATCACTTTGTAATATTTTATTTCTTTGGTTTATCCAAACTTAAATAAGAAAATTATGAAAAAAATTACTCTTTTAATACTTTTTGCTATTCCGTTTTTAGGAATGTCTCAAACTTGGGATTTTACAAATACTAATGATGGCTGGACTGCTCTAAATACAGTTGCTACTCCTCAAATAGATTATTGGGAGTTAACGAGCAAAGCTGCTAAACCAAATCTAGGACTGAAGCATACTTCACCTTCTGTAGATCCATCGTCAGATCATATTTTAGCAATAACAATGAAAAATAAGAGTATTTCAGGACCTGAAATGATAAGAGCTGCTGCAACAACAACTTCAGGAAGTATCGGAGTTAACGTTCCTATTAGTCGTGGAGATACAGAATATAAAACATATTATATAGATTATAGTGGAAGTGCTAATTGGACAGGAACTGTTAGTGAGATTAAGCTCTTGTTTAAAAGTGCAGGGAACACGACCTATACGGGTACGGGAACAGAAGTTTTTGATATTGACAAAATTGAGATGCTCTCAGCTATTCCATCAATTGAAATGCATGATTTTAACTTCGATAGTTCTGTAGAAGGGTGGAATGTTGCATCAAAATGTACTGCCACTGCGGTTACTGAAAGTAGTTTACAAGTTCTGCAAGTTGCGTTAACACATAGTAGTACTTCTCAGGCTACCCTCGAATTAAATTCGTTGTTTCATATAGATGCGTCCACGTATAAATATATGCATGTAAGGGTTAAAAATACGTCAAAAGATAATAAACTAAAATTATTGTTTGCAGCTGGAAGTGTTACCATGGATGTTAGTATTGAAGATGCTACTTACAAGGATTACGTTTTTGATTTGAGTGCTTCGGGAAGTTGGACAGGAGACATCTTAGGAGCAAAATTGGCTTTTGTTCAGGTTCCAAAAGTGGATGCTGGAAGTGGTGCTTTTTTTATTGATTATATTCTATTTGGTACCGATGCTTCCTTATTAGATGATGCCGATGGTGACGGAGTGTTTTCAGATACGGATTGTGATGATAACGATGCAGCCAGGTTTCCAGGGAATACTGAAATTCTTTACGATGGGATTGATAACGACTGTGACCCAGCAACACTCGATACTGTTGATGCCGATGGTGACGGAGTGAATTCAGATACAGATTGTGATGATAACGATTCGGCGAAGTTTCCAGGAAATACAGAAATCCTTTACGATGGAATAGATAACGATTGTGACCCAGTAACACTCGATACTGTTGATGCCGATGGTGACGGAGTGAATTCAGATACAGATTGTGATGATAACGATGCAGCCAGGTTTCCAGGAAATACAGAAATCCTTTACGATGGGATTGATAACGATTGTGATCTCACAACACCAGATACTGTTGACGCTGATGGAGACGGAGTGAATTCAGATACAGATTGTGATGATAACGATCCAGCAAGTTTTCCAGGAAATACGGAAATCCTAAATGATGGGATTGACAATGATTGTGATATAACAACTCTAGACACACTTGTGCCAATTGACGCTGATGGTGATGGTGAGAATTCTGACACCGATTGTGATGACACAAATCCACTTATAAATTCAAGTGCTACGGAACTATTATATGATGGCATCGATAACGATTGTAATCCTTTAACGCTCGATACTGTCGATGCAGATGGCGATGGTGAGAACTCGGATACAGATTGTGATGATACGAACCCATTGGTGAATTCAAGTGCCACAGAAGCATTATATGACGGGATCGATAACGATTGTAATCCTGCAACGCTCGATACCGTTGATGCAGATGGCGATGGCGAGAACTCGGATACCGATTGTGATGACACAAACCCATTGGTAAATTCAAGTGCCACAGAAGTACTATATGATGGGATTGATAACGATTGTAACCCTGCAACGTTGGATACTGTTGATGCAGATGGCGATGGCGAGAACTCGGATACCGATTGTGATGATGCGAATTCACTTATAAATTCAAGTGCTACAGAAGTACTATATGATGGGATCGACAACGATTGTAATCCTGCAACGCTCGATACCGTTGATGCAGATGGCGATGGTGAGAACTCGGATACAGATTGTGATGACGCAAATCCACTAATAAATTCAAGTGCTACGGAAATATTAAATGATGGTATTGACAACGATTGCAATCCTGCAACGCTAGATACCGTTGATGCAGATGGCGATGGCGAGAACTCGGATACCGATTGTGATGATGCGAATCCACTAATAAATTCAAGTGCTACAGAAGTACTATATGATGGGATCGACAACGATTGTAATCCTGCAACGCTCGATACCGTTGATGCAGATGGCGATGGTGAGAACTCAGATACAGATTGTGATGATGCGAACCCACTAATAAATTCAAGTGCAGAAGAAGAGCTATATGATGGCATTGATAACGATTGTAATCCTGAAACTCCAGATACCGTTGATGCAGATGGTGATGGAGAAAACTCCGATACAGATTGTGACGACGCAAATCCATTGGTGAATTCAAGTGCTACAGAAATACTCTATGATAGTATTGATAATGACTGTAATCCTGAAACATTTGATAGCTATGATCATTTAAAAGTAATTAGTGCATTTGTTCCGAAAGGATTTTCTCCAAATGGAGATGGTATTCATGATGTTTTGGTAATAGAGGACTTATATAAATATCCGAGCAATCGATTTGAAGTATATAACCGATCTGGGAACAAGGTCTTTGGGGCCGTTGGTTATAAGAACGATTGGAATGGTATTGCAAGAGGAAAGAGTGTCCTAAATCAAAATGAAAAATTACCTACAGGACCTTATTTTTATGTCTTGTATGTAAGAGAAAAGTTGGCAAAAAAAGGTTGGATTTATATTAATTATTAAAAAGAGTATTCGATGAAAAATAGATCAAAATATATAGGAATTATAGTCATGGCCATCATCAGTTTTAATGGATATAGCCAACAAGAACCTTTATACACGCAGTATTACAATAACTTTAGCATCATCAACCCGGCTTATGCAGGGAGTCATGGGTATTTTACGAACACGTATAGTCTCCGTAGTCAATGGGTGGGGGAGCCTGGTGCTCCGGAAACCTTATCGATGTCTATTCATGGAGCTGTAGGGAAAAATGTGGGCTTAGGTTTGTCTGTGGTAAATGATAAGGTTTCTGTGATGAATGAGACCCACGTGTATGCGGATTTCTCTTATTCAATTAAAGCATCTGAAAATGCTACGTTGGCATTTGGTTTAAAAGCAGGAACAAGTTTTTTGAATGTAGATTTATTAGAATTGGAAATCTATAATGATCCACTTTTGAATGAAAATATCAATAAAAACAGCCCAAACATTGGCGTAGGTGCTTTTTTCTATACCGATAGGTTTTATGCGAGTTTATCGACAATGAATATTTTACAAACTACTCATTATGATAGTAATGTAGTGAGTTCGGCATCAGAGAATATGGTGTATTATTTATCCTCAGGTTATGTTTTTGATCTGGGTAAGGATTTTAAACTAAAACCTTCTTTTTTGATAAGGGGAGTAAAGGGAAGTCCAGTTTCAACAGATGTCTCGGTAAATTTATTGTGGAAAGTTGTTGAGTTTGGAATCTCACATCGCTTTGAAGAATCAATTTCCGGACTGTTTCAGTTACGTTTAAATGAGTCCATAAAACTGGGATATACCTATGGAGGAAGTACAAGGGATATTGGGGACTATAATAATGGGTCTCATGAATTAAGTGTGATACTTGATATTAATAAAATGAGTAGTCATATTTTAAAGTCTAAGGTGCCTTTTAATTGGTAAACTTAATGTATTAAAAAGAATTTTAAATGAAAAGAGTTACTGTTATAGGACTCTTTTTGTTTTGTTTCTCTTGAAATGTTTAAAGTGAAATTTGTCTCAATAATAGAGGTTAGTTGTTTTTAGTTTTTGAAAATGATGTAAGTTATTAGATAAATTAATAAGGGTGAAGTGTAATTTTTTAGGTTATGAATAAAAGAATAGGATTTTTTTTGGGGTTGTTTTTTTATGTTGTTTTTTGTTTTTCACAAACAAATTACTATGTAGCAAGTACCGGAAATGATATGAATTCAGGAACTGAAACTGCGCCTTTTAAAACCATTGCAAAAGCTTTAAAATCTTTTGATGCTTCTTTAGGAGGAACCTGCTTTATTATGGCAGGGTCGTATCACGAACGTATTTCTATTACAGGAAAAAATAATATCACTATTCAACCATATAATAGTGATATTGTTATTTTAGATGGTACCGTTGAAATTAAATCTAGCTGGACTCAAAATAATGAAAACGCTGCGATATACGAAACAACGTTGAGTCAGGATATTTGGCAGTTGTTTATCGATAAAGAGCAGCAGGTAATGGCACGTTGGCCAAATGCTCAGTTTACCGATGCGTCAATTTTTGATCATTTTAATTGGGCAAAAGCAACAAATGGAAGTGATGGGACATCAAGTACACATATAAAAGTGGACACTAATGGGTATCCAGATTTAGCAACAAGCGGAATCAATGCGCAAGGAGCTATGGTAATTGCCAATGTCGGAAATTGGAAAACATGGGCAAGAACGGTTACAAATCACAGTATAGGTCAAAATGAGTTTGATTATACACAAGCAGGAAGTTTTGTAAACGTTCATAATTATTTCTATTTAGAATGCAAAAAAGAATTAATTGATACCAACAATGAGTGGTATTATGATATGACCTCCAAAAAGTTATATGTATATGGTAACCCAACAGGAAAAACAATCAAAGGAAAAACACAGAGCTATGCTTTTAATTTTCTTAACTCATCGAATATTACCATTCAAGGATTGTATTTTTTTGGAACTACTGTTAAGTTTGAGAACGCTACAAATGGAACAGTAGACAATTGTCATTTTGCTTTTCCAAGTTGTTCAAAACGAATGCTAAAATCTGAGGATACACCCGAAACTACATCGTTTTTAAGTAATGTGTCTACGGTAAGAAACTACTTGATTAGAAACTGTTTGTTTGAACACATCGATGGAGAAGCCATGTACTTAGAAGGGAAAGGGAACACTATTGAAAATTGTTATTTTCAATATGTAGATTATTCTTGTGCTTCTACTAGATATGGACAAAATACCATTGTAAATACAGGTGAAAATTTTAAGGTTACTAAATGCACCTTACATACATTGGGCGCATCACAAGGGTTAACTTCAAGAAAAGTAGGTGCCGATTTCTCATATAATGATATTTCCAATACAGGCTTAGCACAGAGTGATGGTGCTACTATGGGAGCTGGTCAAAATAAAGGAGATGGCACAAGAATTCATCACAATTGGGTGCATGATACAAGAAAAAATGGAATTCGATTTGATGCTCCTTTTGGACAATCTGCCATTGGAGGTCAAAATGGGGGAGTAGATCATAATGTGGTTTGGAATTGTGGAGCTGGTATAAAAATGAAAGGAAATGCTAACCATATTTATAATAACACGGTTTTTAATAATAATGGAATTGATATCAGTATTTTGAATGAGTCAATGGATGATCCCGATAATCAGGGGAGTACTTTATGGTCCAATCAAAATACAGTAACTAGAAATAATTTAGCAGGTCAAATTTCAGGGCATAGGTCCAACCCTGAAAGTTTAGGTGGGTTGAATGTTATCCCAGGAACTGTAAACAACAATGTATATTCTCGAACAAGTGCTGAAGTAGATGTTATAGCATTATTAGAAGATCCTAATAAGCTTGATTTTAGACCAAAAGAAAGTTCAAGTACTTTAATTGACAGAGGAGTTGTTGATGATACCTCTCCCTTTATTCCTAAATTAACTGTAAATAGTTTGGGTTTACCGGATGTTGGTGCTTATGAATTAGGAGGAGATCCTTGGGTTGCAGGAGTTACATGGACCCCAGATTTTTATCCTTGGGGGTTTTTAGATTCGGATGTTGATGGTGATGACGATAATGATGGTGTGATGAATAATCTAGATAATTGTTTAGAAACTCCAATAGGAGAGCAGGTAGATGCCAACGGATGTTCTTTAATAGCTTCCAATAATTTTACAATTGAAGTTATTAGTGAAACCTGCCCAAATAAAAATAACGGACAACTTAAAATTTTTGCGCAAACGTCTCGTAATTATACGGCTTCTATGAATGGGAATGACTATAATTTTACAAGCAATAAAACTATTAAAAATTTAGTTCCTGGTGATTATGAACTATGTATTATGGTGCCAGAACAAACGTTGTCTAACTGTTATAACTTTACAATTAAGAAGGGAGTAACGGTCGCAGGTAAGTCTAGTACTGTTAAAAATATAAATAGGATAGAAATTATTGAAGGAACTGCCCCTTATAAAGTAGTGGTCAATGGTATCGAAATTTTGAAGACCCAATCTTCAAACTTCGATGTTGAGGTAAAACAGGGGGATTTAATTGAAGTTAGTACCGCTGTTTTTTGCGAAGGTGTATACCTTAAAAAAGTTAGTTTATTTAATGAAATGAAGATATATCCAAACCCAACGGAAGACAAAATATATTTTCAGTTTAATGAAAATGTACCCATTGAAAAAGTAGTTATTTATAATTTATTTGGACAAAAAATAATTGAGACGTCAGGAGAAAATAAAGAAGTGGATATAAAGTCGCTAAACAAAGGAGTTTATTTGTTACGTGTAAACACAGAAAGTGGAGACCTTTTTTCAAAAAAAATAATAGTAAAAAATATTTAAATATAGGACATGAAAAGTAGCAGATCATTTTACAATTTAATTTTTATAGGCACTTTGTTCTTTGGAATAGCCTGTCAAAGTAAAAAAGAAGACAAAAGTGTAGCTTTCGCAAGTAAGAGTGAAATAGAACAACAGCATGATGAAGGCTTAAAAAAATGGAAAAACATGAAATTTGGAATGTTTATTCATTGGGGTGTGTATTCTATTCCCGCAGGTGTTTGGGAAGGAAAACAGATTGAAAAATTGGGAGAGCAAATAATGAGGCATGCAGATATTTCTGTTTCGGAGTATGAAGATATTGCACGTCAATTCAACCCTGTAAATTTTGATGCCGAAGAAATAGTGCAATTGGCTAAAAACACAGGAATGAAATATATTATATTAACGTCCAAACATCACGATGGGTTTGCCATGTTCGATTCGAAAGTAACCGATTATGATATCGTTGATTTTACGCCTTATAAAAAGGATATTTTAAAAGAATTGGCAGACGCTTGTATGAAACATGATATGAAATTAGGATTGTACTATTCTACACCTGATTGGCATTTTAACGGCGATAAACAAGAGCGGAATCCAACGGATGGAAAAATATCTGTTTTTGGAAAAGTTTCTAAAGCAAATGAAGACTATCAAGTGGCTCAACTCAAAGAATTACTGACAAATTATGGCGAAATAGTGGAGTTGTTTTTTGATATGGGAGAACCTACAGCATCTCAAAGCAAACGATTTGCGGAAACTATTAGAACGTTGCAACCGGGCTGTTTGGTAAACGGACGTGTAATGAATAATCAAGGAGATTTTATTACCATGCCTGATAATCATTTACCAGAAACACCTATCACTGATTTGGCGTGGGAAACTCCAGGTACTTTCTATCATACTTGGGGATATAAATCTTGGGTAAAAGGGGATCCATTGCCAATTCAAATTAAAAAACAAATTAGAAATCTGTCTAAAATAGTTTGTATGGGCGGGAATTATTTGTTGAATATTGGACCTAAATCTGATGGGACTGTTGTTAACTACGAAAAAGAAGTCTTGGAAGGTGTTGGCGCATGGGTTGCGGTGAACCAAAAAGCTATCCATGATACACAGGTAAATCCTTTTAAGAAATTAACATGGGGATTTAGCTCCGTAAAAGAAGAAGAAAATAACTTGTTTTTACATGTATTTGATTGGCCTGAAAATGGCGAACTTCAAATACCTGGTTTAAAAAACCAAGTAATCAAGGCTTATTATTTAAAAGATACCTCAAAGACTCCCTTAAAAGTTAGTGTACAAGGAAATAACAAGGTAGTAGCCATTTCTAAAGATGAGGTAGATGAAAATTTATCTGTGGTAGTTGTTGAATATGAAGGGGATTTGGAAATTGAAAATCCAGTGATAAAAGCAGTAAATAATATGATTGTTTTAAGTGATGCAGCTGCTATAAAACAAGGGAAGTATGGAATGATGAGTTATAGATCAATTTTAAAAGATAATGCAAGAACTTGGGAGTTGGCAGTTGCTGAAGATGGTAGGTATGAAGTTGAAATGGTTTATAAAATGAAGTATGCTGAAAAAGATTTTAAAATTGTGGTTGCAAATGAAATACTACCCTTTTCATTGAAAGGTAATGCTGAGATGAAATCAGAAAAGGTTGAAAGTATTGATGGGAACGAAGAAATGAAACAAGGGAAGCAAGGATCTAAAGTTAAAGGGAAATGGAATACGGTAACTATAGGAACTATTTTTTTGGAAAAAGGAGTGCAAACCTTTAATTTAAGGTCAGGAAAAGAATATGTTTTTGTTCCCACTATTAAAGATTATCTCAAAAAAGACAGAAAATACAAGGGATTGAATATTGATGTAGCTCAAATAAATTTGAAAAAAGTAACAGAAAGAACTGTTGTGGAATAGCGTGTTGTTTTAACTCATTCTTTTTCTTTGGACTAAGATTGGGCCTTGATAATAAATAAAATAAAGTCTTTAATTCCTTCAATCATTTCATAACAGTTCATAAGAACCGTTATGAAATGATTGCTTTTGGTAATAGTAAATAATAGTTTTGTAATTCACCCTGTTAATATTTAGTATATTTATAGGAATATGAAATGTTTAGATGAATACGATAAAATATAAAGTATATAAAATGAAGGGTTTAATTTTAAAAGGTGAATTATTACCATTGAAAAGGAAGTTGATGCTGTTGATTTTCGTGGTAAGTTGTTTTGGTGTCACTTTTGCACAGCAAAATATAAGCCAACCTAATCAGGTTAAATTTGAGCATATTTCCACGAGTGATGGTTTAATGCATAATTCCATAAGAGTTACTTTTCAAGATTCTAGAGGCTATTTGTGGATTGGAACAAGCAATGGATTGTATAAATATAACGGTTATGAGTTTAAAATATACAATAATGAATTGGGGAATAGACGTTCCTTAATTGGTAATAGGATCGCTTCAATTTTTGAAGATAGTAATCAAGTAGTTTGGATCGGAACATCAAACGGACTTTGCCGTTATAGTAGAGCAACTGACTCTTTTGAAAGAGAATTATTTAATTCGGAAACTAGTTCCAAATTTACTTTTAAAAATAGTATTAATACTATTTTTGAAGACGCTTTTAAATCGCTTTGGTTTGGAACTACGGATGGTTTGTATAGGTTCGAAAATACTGGAGCAGGGTATAAAGTGAAAGTATATCAGGTAGATAGTAATGGAATTGGTTTAAGCAATAATTTTATTACTCAAATAGTTCAAGATAAGAAGGATGTATTAGTTGGTACGAGAGATGGTCTGAATAGGTTGATATTTAATGACGATAAGAGTGTTGAAATTAGTAAAATAAATCATACTGTTTTTGATGAAGCTTATATATCTACGCTAATTGTAGACAATAATTACAATATTTGGGTAGGAACGCATCAGGGACTTCATAAAATTGTGACTACAGGCATAGACAACTTTGAAGTGAGCGAAAATGTATTAGCAGCATTGGATAAGAAACTGTCAAATCAAAATATTAAAGCATTATACAAAGGAAATAATGCCACAATATGGATAGGGACTCAATTCTCGGGATTAATTGAGTTAAATTCTTCTAATAACAAACTTGCAATTCATAAGCAGGATGCAACAGATATTTATAGCTTAAAAAGCAATGATATTTCTTGTGTTTTAAAGGATCAAGCTGAAGTATTGTGGGTCGGTACTATAAGAGGAGGGTTGAGTAAGTTAGATCTAAGAAAGAAGAAAATTGACCATTATAAAAATAACGTAATTGACCCTACGAGTTTAAGTGCTAATGTGGTGAATGCAATTTTTGAGGATTCAAAAAAGAATATATGGGTAGGAACATTTCGTAAAGGGCTTAATGTTCTTTTAAATAATTCCAAAGAAAAAGGGTTTGTGCGTTTTAATAAGGAAGACTTGGAGAGTGATAATATTCACGCTATCTGTGAAGATGATCAGGGATATTTATGGATGGGATCTATGGAAGATGGAGTTTTTCAAGTGAAGTTACAGGATGATCATTCATTGAAAGTGGCTAATTTTACCGCCGAAAACACAAAAAATGCTTTGAAAACAAATAAGATTACCTTGATGTATAAAGATAAACAAGGAGATATTTGGATGGGAGGCGATGCCAATGGTGGGCTACTAAGATTAACTCCTAACAAAGAATTTGGTAAACTTCCACAAATAACACAATATAAGCGCTTAAAAGGAAATACAAACAGTCTTACAAGTAACTATGTTTTTTCAATAAATGAAGATTCTGCAGGGATTTTATGGGTGGGATTAAATGGCCACGGTCTTGTGAAAATAGACAGGGATGCTAATAATAACCCCATTCAATATACTAGAATAAGAGGGAAAGAAAATAATCCCTTAGGATTAAATAATAACCACATATTTGCTATTCACGAGGATAAGTTTAAGAATATTTGGGTCGCTACTTTTGGTGGTGGCTTGAATAAAATACCAAAAGAGGAAGTGCATAAAAAAGTTCCTAAATTAATTAAATATAAAAAGGAACAAGGGTTACCAAGTAACGAAATTTATGGAATTTTAGAAGACGCAGATCAAAACTTATGGATAAGTACCAATAACGGAATTTCGAAATATGATATTGAGAATAATAAGTTTTCAAATTTGCATTTGAGCGATGGTCTTCAAGCATTGAATTTTAGAAAAAATGCATTCTCCAAAGGGCAAAACGGAGTTATGTATTTTGGAGGAATTAATGGGTTTAATGTTTTTAATCCGGATACATTTAAAAAAAATGAAAAAGCACCTAAAATTGAACTCGTTGGATTTACAATATTCAACAAGGAAGTTGGTGTAAATGAAAAGAACTTAGGGAAAATTATTTTAAAAAAGAACATTTCAGAAACCGATGAAATAGAATTGAAATTTGGACATAATTCGTTTTCATTGGAATTCTCAGCGATGCATTTTGCCTCACCTAAGCAGAATAAGTACAAATATATGCTGGAAGGATTTCATAAAGAATGGATTGAAACAGATTATAATAGACGCTTTGTAACTTTTTCAAATCTAAATTCTGGGAATTACATTTTTAAAGTAAAAGCAGCAAATAGTGATAATGTTTGGAATGAAACTTCAAGAGAATTAAAAATTAAAGTATTGCCTGCATTATGGAAAACCTGGTGGGCAAATCTGTTATATGTTTTGTTTGCTATCTTTTTAATGGGTTTATTCAGAAAGTATATTTTGATAAGCGCAGAATATAGAAATAGTATTAAAATTGAAAAATTAGAACAGAGTAAAATAAGGGAAGTTAATAAAATGAAGTTGGAGTTTTTTACAAACATTTCCCACGAATTTAAAACCCCATTAACCTTAATATTAGGTCCATTACAGCATTTGTTAAAAACAGAAACAACAGATTCTAAATTAAAAGAATCCCTTTTAATGATGGATAGAAATGCCAAACACTTGTTTAAATTAATTAATCAGGTTATGGATTTTAGAAAGGTAGAGTCAAGTCAGTTAAAAATAAGTACCTCTAATGGAGATTTAGTAGGTTTTTGTGAAGAGCTTGTATTGTCGTTCAATGTTTTAGCGAGTGAGAAAAATTTGAATTTGAGCTTTGAAAGTGGAGAAGCAGAATTAATAGGGTACTTTGATTGGGATAAAATGGAAAAAATATTGAATAACTTGATCTCTAATTCAGTTAAATACACCCCTGATTCTGGGAATATAAAAGTTTCACTATCGCTGATACAAAATAAGAAAGCTAAAAAAACGAATAGTCAAGACGAAAAACCTGAAATTCAAATTATTGTTGAAGATACAGGAGTAGGGATTCCAAAGCATAAAAGCTCAAAAATATTTAGAAGATTTTATCAGGTTGAAGAGACAAATAATGCCATTTCATTCGGGTCTGGAGTTGGTTTGGCTTTAACTAAAAAACTAATTGATTTATTACGAGGAGAAATTGAAGTAATAAGTACAGTCAACGAAGGAAGTAAGTTTATTGTTAATTTCCCCTTAATAACAAAGCGTTTAAAAAAAGAAAATGAAACGATAGTTTCAATGGAAGAAATTATTGCGGAACCTACGTTGAATACTATAGAAAAACAAGATGTAATCGATGAAAACATTGATGATGTTATTAAAAAAAAGCCCTTATTATTAATTGTTGAAGACAATCCAGATATGCAAAGTTTTCTAAAGTCATCTTTAGAAGGTAACTATGAGATTATACAGGCTTTTGATGGGGACCAAGGATTAAAAATGGCACTAGAGAATATTCCAAATATTATTATAAGTGATGTGATGATGCCTAATAAAGACGGTATTGAATTTTGTAATGAAATCAAAAAAAATGAAATAACCAACCACGTTCCTGTTATTTTATTAACGGCACGTGCTTCGCTTGATCATCGAATTGAAGGCCTTGAAGTGGGAGCTGATGCCTATATCCCCAAACCTTTTGATATGCGATTTTTACAAACTAAAACTCGAAAATTATTGGAGGAACGTGATTTTTTAAAAGAAAAATTTTCTTCAAAAGGAATAACGTTAGATTCTCAAAAAATTGGGATTAATAATACAGAAAAGGCATTTTTAGAGAAAGCAGAGAATATTATTGAAGAAAATCTAATGAATTATGAATTTGGTGTTGAAGACTTAGGAAGTGCTTTGTCTTTTAGTCGAATGCAATTGTATCGGAAATTTAAATCAATTAGAGGTTTGTCTGCGAATGAGTTTATACGGGCGTATAGGATAAAGAAATCCGCGTTGTTATTAAGGGAGACCGATTTAAATGTTTCGGAAATACTCTATAAAATTGGGTTTACAAACAGGTCTTATTTTTCTAAATGCTTTAAGCAAACTTTTGAAATGTCACCTAAAGAGTACGCAAAAAAGCATAGGGCACTCCTAAAAGAAGAGCGAGATGTTCACAAGGATGATAAAAACGAATAATGTTAAACATATAATTGTGCTTATTGTTTTTCAGGGTATGTTGATTATAGCTTTTTTAGCTTAATTTCTATAATCAGCCTACTTTAAATAGGCCTATAAGAGATTGTTGTTTTATGTTTTTAGGTACGTTGTCTGAGAAATTTCTCTATTAGTTTTTGTGATATAAGCGTCTAAATAATTGGAAAATTCAGTAGACCTTTATAAAACAATAAGTGAGAACATTTTTTAATGAAGAGAAAGCGAGAAATAATCATTTTAGAACAAAAACAAAAAAAGGTAGGCCTTATTACCATTGTAATCGCTATGCTGATAATCGTCATTTTTGTTGTGTTAATCCATAACCTGTTGTAGTTTACTAACTATCTAATTAGAATTTATTTCATTTTTAATTTCATAAATATTAAATTTAGTTATTATTGTGAACTGAATGTCTTTATAATTTTGCCAAATTAATGAGCCTTATATAAATTCATTGTTTTTGTGATGTGTACATTAGGAAATCTTTGGAAGATGTTGATTTTAAAGGTTTCTTGTAATATTTATGTTAATAAACGTCCTTTTTTGTGTTAACTATTTTCGGTTTGATAGATAATTTTACACTGTAGTTTTTAGGGGGCAACCCTGTAAAATTATTTTATTCAACCTAATAATCAAATTTAGTATGAAACAACAAACAATTTTTAAAAAACGATGTAGAGCTTTTGGTATGCTAATGCTCTTATTGTTTTGCACGCATGTAATGCATGCGCAAAAAGTTACAATTACGGGTACTGTTACAGATAGTGCAGGTGAGCCTATACCAGGAGTTGCTGTGTTAGTAGTAGGAAAAAAACAATCTGAAATAGGAACTAATTTTAGGGGAACAACCACAGATTTTGACGGATATTATTCAATTAATGTGGATAGCAGAAACCGAAATTTAGTGTTCACCTATATGGGATTTGAAAAACTAGTAATTACAATAGGAGAAGGAAATGTTATTAATGCAGCCTTGAAACCTAGTGTAAGTCAGTTAAATGAAGTGGTCGTAGTTGGGTATGGAACCCAGCAGAGAAAAGACGTAACTGGTTCCATTACTAAATTAAAGACCGAAGCAATAGAAAGAACGGCAAATGCAACTATTGAGCAAGCTTTAAATGGTAGAATAGCGGGTGTAAATACGATGGTAACTGATGGAACGCCAGGGTCAGGAATTCGAATTCGTATCCGTGGAGGTACTTCTATTAATGCGAATAACGAACCCTTGTATGTAATTGATGGAATGCCTGTAGAAGTAGATTATGCGAATGGCGGTCCTTCTGAGATGTCAGGACCATCTTCATCGCCTTTGGCTAATTTAGATCCAAGTTCAATTGCTTCAATAAACGTATTGAAAGATGCTTCAGCAGCTGCTATTTATGGTGCGCAGGGTGCAAATGGAGTGGTTTTAATTACCACCAAATCAGGTAAGTCTGATAGATCTGAGATTACGTTTGATACCTCTATTAATGCGAGTATGGTTCCAGAAAGTAGATTTGTTGATGTGTTGTCTACCTCTGAATACGGAACGTTACTAATTAACAGAGAGCTTTATAAGGACGGAATTATGCAATCGGGAGTTGTATTTGGAGAAGAACCTACCTTTCTAACACCAGAAGAGGAACAAGCCAGGTATGATAATTTAGCCCAAACAAATTGGCAAAAAGAACTGTATAGAACAGGTGTTATATCTAGATATGCGCTAAACGCTACTGGAGGTAATGAAAAAAACTTATACGCAGTTGGAGGTACTTATTTTAAAAATGAAGGTGCTATCGTAAACTCATATTTTAAACGTTATAATTTTAATGTAAACTTACAGAATAAGTTAACGGATAAATTAAAAGTAAGAACTGTTTTAAAACCTAGTTATTCTGCTAAGGAAGGTGCTACTTCAGGAGGTGATTTTACCCAATCTAAAATGGGAATTGTAATTAGAGCGCTGACAAGAAAAACAGATAGAGGGATAGGAATTGATGAAGACGATTCAGATCCAGAAAATGGAGTATGGGTGGATCCATTAACAGAGGCAAAAAACTCTCAGAACCATACGAATGTTTTTAATTTTATTGGAAACACAAATATTTCCTATGATTTTACGGATAAGTTAACAGGTTCTGTTAGACTTGGAACAAATATTTCTGATAATAAA
>Ga0105356_10002722_pt1 | contig 17566 bp, 17 predicted proteins | sample GOMGulsemesocosm_3_FD_83502 | JGI IMG/M metagenome (GOLD analysis project Ga0105356, IMG submission 83502) | Methane-oxidizing microbial communities from mesocosms in the Gulf of Mexico - GOM9D Gulf of Mexico | ecosystem: Environmental > Aquatic > Marine > Cold seeps | place: Gulf of Mexico...
CAGAAATATACATAAATCAGGGATCATTATTATGAAACTAATAAGCGCAATTATTAAGCCATTTAAGCTTGACGATGTAAGAGAAGCTGTTGCTGAAGTTGGCGTTGAAGGATTAACGGTAACAGAAGTGAAAGGGTTTGGTCGTCAAAAAGGGCACACAGAATTATATCGTGGTGCTGAGTATCAAGTCGATTTTTTACCTAAAGTAAAATTAGAAATCGCGACGCAATCTGAAAATGTTGATCGTCTTATTGAAGCTATAAATAGTGCTGCCTATACCGGAAAAATCGGAGACGGTAAGATATTTGTTTATGATTTAAAACAAGTTGTTCGTATTAGAACGGGTGAAATGGACGCTGAAGCGATTTAAGGGGATATTATTATGCAAGAATTAACAACTACAGTTACAGAGCTGCGTTTTGCACTCGATACATTTTATTTTTTAATGTCAGGCGTATTAGTGATGTGGATGGCTGCTGGTTTTGCCATGCTTGAAGCTGGTCTAGTTCGTTCAAAGAATACTACAGAAATTTTAACTAAAAATGTCGTCCTTTACTCTATTGCCTGCATTATGTTTTTACTTGTTGGTTATAATATTATGTATGTGGACAATGCTGAAGGCGGTATTTTACCATCGTTTGGTTCGCTGATTGGTACGGCTTCTGCTGGTGCGGATCATTCTTTAGAGTCAGACTTTTTCTTCCAGGTTGTATTCGTTGCCACGGCTATGTCTATCGTATCTGGTGCGGTTGCTGAACGTATGAAATTGTGGGCATTCTTGGCGTTCACTGTAGTATTGACAGGTATTATCTATCCGATGGAAGGTTACTGGACTTGGGGTGGTGGTTTCTTATCTGAAGCTGGATTTTCTGATTTTGCTGGTTCAGGTATTGTCCATATGGCAGGTGCTGCTGCGGCACTGGCAGGTGTGCTTCTATTAGGTGCACGTAAAGGTAAGTATGGTAAGAATGGTGAAATCTATCCTATTCCAGGTTCAAATATGCCACTTGCTACGCTAGGTGCTTTTATTTTATGGATGGGTTGGTTTGGCTTTAATGGCGGTTCACAATTACTGCTTTCTGATGTTGAAAATGCAACCGCGGTTGGCCAAATATTTCTGAATACGAATACTGCTGCCGCTTCAGGCGCTGTAGCTGCCTTGCTGATAACCAAAGTGTTATGGGGCAAAGCAGATTTAACTATGGTGTTAAACGGTGCGCTTGCTGGCCTGGTGACTATTACAGCTGACCCTCTGAGCCCTTCGCCTGCGTTTGCCACCTTACTTGGTGCACTAGGTGGTATATTAGTGGTATTCAGTATCGTTGCTTTAGATAAAGCGAAGATTGATGATCCTGTTGGCGCTATTTCTGTTCACGGTGTTTGTGGTTTGTTTGGTCTCATGGTTGTACCGTTCTCAAATACTGATGCAAGTTTTAGCGCTCAACTCTATGGTGCAGCGGTTATCTTTGCTTGGGTATTTACAGCAAGTATTGTGGTTTGGAAAATACTAAAAGCAACTATTGGTATCCGAGTTACAGAAGAAGAAGAAATGACAGGTATGGATACGGCTGATTGTGGTATTGATGCATATCCAGAGTTTGTATCGGTTAAATAATATTTTGGGATTTATATGATTTATACCCAGCTTTGGCTGGGTTTTTGTTATTTAGCGTAAAATGAGTGAAGGCTGGATAGTTATGTTCATATTTTAATAACCTATGGTAATATCTTCGCAGTTCAAGCCAAATGTTAACTGCTTTATATGTTATTGATTATTGATAATTACGATAGTTTCACTTTTAACTTATTTCAGTATTTCTCTGAATTAGGTCAGACCGTTATTGTTAAACGCAATGATGAAGTATCCATCGCAGAGATAGCGGAGCTATCGCCTGATTACTTGGTTATTTCACCTGGACCTTGCACTCCTGATGATGCGGGAATCTCGCTACAAGCAATTCGTGAGTTTGCTGGAGTATTACCCATTTTAGGTGTGTGCCTTGGCCATCAATCTATTGCACAAGTTTTTGGTGCTGATATTGTGCGGGCCGATACCGTCATGCACGGCAAAACATCATTGATCCGGCATACTAATCAAGGTGTGTTTGTTGGTCTAAATAATCCATTAAGAGTAACCCGTTACCATTCCCTTATTGTCGATAAATTTACCCTGAGTTCTGATTTTGATATCACTGCATGGACTGAGTCAGAACAAGGCGACGTAATGGACATTATGGCTTTTAAGCACAAAGAACTGGCCTTAGAAGGCGTGCAATTTCATCCCGAAAGTATCCTTACGGAGCAAGGAACATCTTTGCTTAATAATTTCCTGTTACAGAATGAAAAATAGCTTGTTGGTGTGCATGTTTATGCTACATTGCTAAATAATTATACAGTTTGTAACCTGGGCATAGAAGGGAATACTATGGTGATGTATAAAAATATAGCAGTTGATAGTGATTTAAATAATGCGCAATTAGAGCCTGTCATACGCAGTGATTATGATGATGTAATGGTTCCAAACTATACACCGCAGAGTATTATACCTGTACGCGCTCAAGGATCTCGACTTTGGGATCAGGAAGATAAAGAATATATTGATCTGGCGGCTGGTATTGCGGTGACGAGTTTAGGTCATTGTCATCCCGCACTCAATGAAGCATTGTTAGAACAAAGCCAAATCCTTTGGCATAGTAGTAATATATTTACCAATGAACCTGCTTTACGTCTTGCCAAGAAACTCACTAGTTTAACTTTTTCTGAACAAGTTTTTTTCGCTAACTCAGGCGCAGAGGCTAATGAAGCTGCGCTAAAACTAGCTCGTCGTTATGCAAAAGACAATTACGGTTCGCAGAAAAATCAAATAGTATCCTTCAATCAATCTTTTCACGGGCGCACATTTTTTACCGTAACTGCGGGCGGACAGGCAACTTATTCAGACGGTTTTGGGCCTAAGCCGGATGCTATTGAACATATTGATTTCAATGATATTGCGGCTTTAGAAGAGACTATATCAGAGCTGACTTGTGCAGTGATCGTTGAGCCGATGCAAGGCGAAGGCGGGATTCATCAGGTTTCTGAAGCATTCATTATTGCAGTGCGCAATTTATGTGATAAATATAATGCGTTATTGATCTTTGATGAAGTACAAACTGGCGTCGGCCGTTTAGGGCATTTTTATGCATATCAGGGATTGCCTATTACACCGGATATTTTGACTTCAGCGAAAGGTTTAGGTGGCGGCTTTCCTATTGCCGCAATGTTAACTACCAAAAATATTGCTAAGCACTTATCGGCAGGAACTCATGGCAGTACTTATGGCGGTAATCCGCTCGCCTGCGCAGTTGCTGGAGTGGTTGTTGATACTGTTGGCAATACAGATTTCTTACAACAAGTAATTTATAAATCGGCTTTATTAAAACAAAGCCTTGAAAATATTAATCAAGAATTTGCAGTGTTTTCTGAAATTCGAGGACAAGGTTTGCTTCTTGGTGCTGAATTAAAAGCGGATTATCAAGGCTGTGCTGGTGAAATAATGCAGCAAGCCTTAGAACATGGTTTAGTTGTCTTGGTTGCAGGGGCAAATGTATTACGTTTTGCTCCTGCATTGAATATCACAGATAGCGATATTCAATTGGCTATGGAAAAACTGGCTATGACAATTTCACAATGGTTAGTTAAACGATCGGCGTAACGTATGGTTTGATACGCTACGGTTTTATGAATGTCATTATTTAAGGGTGTAGTGTAATGAAAATTGCTTTTCTAGGTTTGGGCGTAATGGGCTTTCCAATGGCTGGTCACTTACAAGTAGCGGGTCATGATGTTGTTGTTTATAATCGTAACGCAGAAAAGGCAGCGGCTTGGGTAGATAAATATCAAGGCTCTGCTGCGACTACACCTGCTTTAGCGGTAGTGAATGCTGATTTAGTCTTAATGTGTGTTGGCAATGATGATGACGTCCGTGCGGTCGTGTATGGTGATGATGGTGCGATTGCGGGCATGAAAACTAATGCAATGTTAATCGACCATACCACTACCTCAGCAATTCTAGCTGAGGAGCTCGCTGATGCATGTCAGCAACAATCATTACAATTTTTAGATGCGCCAGTGTCAGGTGGTCAAGCGGGTGCTGAGAATGCGTTATTAACTATCATGGTTGGTGGAGTTCAAAATTCATTTGATATTGCTTTACCTGTTTTGGATGTGATGGCGAAAAAAGTAACACGTGTTGGCGAAGCTGGCGCAGGTCAAAAATGTAAGATGGTTAATCAGTTATGTATTGCGGGTCTAGTGCAAGGTTTAGCGGAAGGTGTTAACTTTGCTAAAAATGCCGGTCTAGATGTACCTATTGTGCTAGATGTATTGCGTAATGGCGCAGCGCAATCTTGGCAGCTAGAGAATCGTACGCTAACCATGGCTGAAGATAAGTTTGATTTTGGTTTCGCGATTGATTGGATGCGCAAAGATCTTGGTATTTGTTTTGAAGAAGCGCAGCGTAATGGCTCATTAACACCTATAGCAAAATTAGTTGATGGTTTTTATGCTGAACTGCAAGAGCAGGGAGAACAGCGCAGTGATACTTCGGTATTGATTAAACGTTTGAAGTCTTAATTATTAATCAGTTTATAATTACGATAACCTGAGTTGTAAAATGTAGATATAAAAAAACCGCTGCTATCATTAAATAGCGGCGGTTTTTTATTTTTAGTATTGGAACGCTTAGCGAGTACCAAATACTACGATAGTCTTACCGTGTGCGGAGATCAGTTCTTGTTCTTCTAACATCTTCAAGATACGACCAACAGTTTCACGTGAACAACCTACAATTTGACCGATCTCTTGACGAGTGATCTTAATTTGCATGCCGTCTGGGTGAGTCATTGCATCTGGTTGTTTTGCTAGGCTGAGTAATGTTTGTGCAATACGACCCGTTACATCTAAGAATGCAAGGTCACCTACTTTTTGGCTTGTCGTTTGTAGACGTTCAGCCATTTGGCCTGACAGGCGCATTAGAATATCTGGGTTTACTTGGATTAATTGACGGAATTTTTTGTAAGATATTTCAGCTACTTCACAAGGCGATTTAGCACGGATCCAAGCACTACGTACTGGCTCTTCCGTATCTTCAAACAGGCCTAGTTCGCCCATGAAGTCACCTTGGTTAAGATAAGAAAGGATCATCTCTTTGCCTTCTTCATCTTTAATTAAAACAGCCACAGAGCCCTTAACTATGAAGTACAAAGTTTCCGCTTTTTCACCTGCATGGATTAATGTACTTTTTGATGGGTATTTATGAATATGACAGTGTGATAAAAACCATTCTAAAGTCGGGTCAGATTGTGGCTTGCCGATAACAACCATGGGTATTCCTCTGTAAGTTATTATAATCGCAATTTATTTATCTATTGCGCTATTTTAATTTTATTATTATTACTGACTTGATAGCATAAGAGACAATAACACTAATAAGCAAGAACTGAGTTGATTACTCGTGAATATCAGAGTTAATATATCATTTTTTGACTATTGACATGCTGTTTAATTGGCTTTGTAGTGTATGTTTAGAATGTGAAACTGACATCGATCACATTATTGGGTTTATATTTCGCGTGATTTTTGAATATCAGGCAATGAGAGGTAATTTATGAAAGCAAATGTGAAGTGGATCCAAAAAATGCAGCTGATGGGAACGTCAGAAAGCGGCCATGGTTTGCTCATGGATGGCGATAGAGAAGGTATTGCTGCAAGTCCAATGGAAGTTGTACTAATGGGCATGGGGGCATGTAGTACTATTGATGTTGTTGATATTTTAGAAACTGGTCGTCAAAATGTGACTAATTGTGAAGTGCAATTAAGCAGTATTCGTGCTGATGAACCACCGCGTGTATTTGAACAAATTAATGCGCATTTTGTGGTGTCAGGTGTAGATTTGAATGAGAAGAAAGTTAAGCGTGCTGTTGAGCTTTCCATGGAAAAATACTGCTCTGTAGCTAAAATGTTAGAGAAGGCGGCAGAAATTACATTTAGCTTTGAAATCATTACGGTTTAATAGGCTCTAAATGTACTTCACATAGTGAGCTATCATGGCAATGCTACCACTATGTGAATATTTAAAGTTGAAAAGAATACGTCTATAGCGTTATTATCTAATTAGTCTCTAAAATAAGGTTTTTTGTCGGAATTAAATGCTCATTGCTGCCTCAAGCTGCCGTTATTTTGTGATAAGATGTTTTTGTTCTCTTGAATTTTTTTGAGGTTACAATGCGTCGTAGTTCTCCATTATTAACACAATTATGCTTTTTTAGTGTTGTAGTCTGCTGTCTATTATTTCTTGTCGCTATTATTAACTTGTCTTTTTTACGTGATAATATGTTGGCCGAACGTAAGTCTCGCTTAATCAGTATTGTCGAAAAAACTGAAACCATATTTCAAACCTATGATGCTTATTATCGTTCAGGTCAGCTGACTTTAGCTAAAGCACAATCTCAAGCTCTAGCTAGGATAAGCTCCCTCGATGATAACTATATTTTTGTCTTCAATGATGCCTATACTTTATTGGCATCTCGTGAAGATAATAGTGCTATCAATAAGAATGTCAGGTATTACAAAGATATACTCGGATCTTATATCTATCAAGATGTACGGAATGAGATTTTGCTAAATCCAGAAGGGCAATTCTTTAGTTATTACTTTCCTGCCGTTGAAGGGGGTAAAGCATTACGTAAGATCTCTTATAGTAAATATTTTACGCCTTGGGGTTGGACTTATGGCTTAGGTATTTATCTCGATGATATTGACGATGTGATCAGTACCACCTTAATCTCTTTTGATGAATTGGTTATTTAGAAAAATTTTTCCCTTTTTCAATCTTGAATAATTACACTCCTTTCTGGTTACTTATGTATAATCCCTATCTGTTTTAATGTTCATTAACCTATTCTGTTGATTCGGTATTGTTATGCCCTCTATTTCTAAAAAATCCCTTATTTTAACTGCACTGTATTTTATCGTTTGGTGTCTAGGTCCGTTATTCTGGAGTGATACTGGTAGCTGGTATGGATTACCTGTGTGGTTTTGGATCTCTTGTTTACTCGCTCCAGTAGGCTTAATTATTTTGGTGATCGCTGATTCGGTGGTGACTAATCATGACTAATTTAGTGCCTATTTTTATCTATTTAATATTAAGCTTGGTCTGTACCCGTTGGTGGAGTGCTCGTCAGAATAATAAGTCATTAGAGTTACATGTTGATAAAGCGAAACGTTTCTTTATCGGGGGACGTTTTCTCAATGGACCGTTATTGGCGTTAACTTTAGTCGCGACTTATACCAGCGCTAGCTCGTTTATTGGTGGTCCTGGTGCCGCTTATAAAATTGGACTTGGTTGGGTTTGGTTGGCTCTTATCCAAGTACCTGTGGCAATGCTGACGTTAGGTGTCCTTGGGCCTAAGTTATTAGCCAAACGAAATTTAGAGCATAGCACCATCCTCGAGTGGCTAGATGCGCGATTTCAGCATAAGTGGTTAACGCGGTTAGCATTGATTAGCTTAGTGGTTGGCTTTATCGCCATGATCACTGTGCAATTTATCGGTGGAGCGAGGCTATTTTCTGGTGTGAGCGGAGTGAGTTATGAACTTGGTTTAGGTATGTTTGTAATGACGGTATTGGCTTATACGCTAACTGGTGGATTTAGAGCCGTAGTTATTACTGACGCGCTGCAAGGTATATTAATGGTAATTGGTATTCTCAGTATCTTCATTGCCATTATAGTCAAAGGCGGTGGCGTTGAAGTGATCATGACTGTAGTCACGCAACAAGAACCAGCCTTAGCGAGTGCGACAGGCAATGCTGGCCAATTAGGCTGGCCTATGATGCTGTCGTTCTGGGTATTGATTTGTTTTGGTACCTTGGGTTTGCCGCATACGATAGTACGGTTATTAGCGGTTAAAGATAATAAAGCCCTGAGGCGCGGTATTTTGTGGGGTACTATGATCAGCTTTGTGATGACATTGGTACCGCACTTAAGTGGAGTATTTGGCCGCGCTTTATATCCAAACTTGGCCGTGCCAGATCAAATTATGCCAACCTTGATCTCAGGTTTGTTCACGCCATTTTGGGGCGGAGTATTATTAGCCGCACCTATTGCTGCAGTGATGTCATCGGTTGATTCTATGTTGTTACAATCGGCTGTGACGTTAGTTCGTGATGGCGCGGTTAAACGCTTTCCGGGTTTAACCGCAAGTCAGCAAGTCTTGCTGACGCGTGTGGCTATGTTTGTCATTGCGATGTTGGCGATGTATTTTGCTATCACGCCGCCGGATATGATTGTGTGGCTTAATTTAGCGGCATTTGGTGCACTGCAAGCAGTATTCCTTTGGCCTGTATTGGTAGGCCTATATTGGCCACAAGTATCAGGTAATGCGGCAATGGCTGCGATGTTGACTGGGTTAATGAGTTACTTGAGTTTGATTTGGATAAAGCCCGCAATTTGGGGCATTCATCCAATTGTTCCCGCGCTGTTATTATCGATTATAGCGATGTTGATAGTGCATGGTATTACACTGCGTAAAGCAGAGGAATACTGTTAATTAATCTAGACCTGCCTTAATTAAGCCACTTTTGGTCTGACTGGCTTAATGTGAGTGGCGGCTTTACTGTCACTAAGCACTTCAGCTAAGGTTGAGCGAGATAGATGACCTTTTAACGTGCCTTGAGCATCCACAACAGCAAGTGGATGCTCACTATCTAGTGTTTCTGGAATAACAGTTTCGAGCAGGGCGTCGCTCGAAACTGCTGGGACATTTTCTAACAATGACGAGTCTAGCGCCTTGTTATAATCACAAGTTTCGACCTGTTCTAATGTTTCCTGTGTTATGACGCCCTGATAACCCTCTTTATTAACCACGTAACCATAGTCGTCTTTGGATTTTCGCATCTGTGCGATCGCCTCACCAATCGTGTCTGATGAGATCCGACATATCTGCGGCTGCATAACTGTTTCAACTGTCAGAGCGCGAGCGCGGTTGACGTCTTTCACAAATGCTTCGACATACTCGTCAGCAGGATGCAATAAAATATCAACAGGCTCGCCTTGCTGTACTAATACACCGTCTCGCAATATAGCTATTTGATCGCCTAATCTGAGCGCTTCATCGAGATCGTGGGTGATGAAAATAATAGTTTTTTGCAAGGAGGCTTGCAGCTCGATAAGTTGATCTTGCATCTCGCTGCGTATTAATGGGTCTAATGCAGAAAACGCTTCATCCATTAATAAGATGTCAGCATTGGTACATAAGGCTCTGGCGAGACCAATACGTTGCTGTTGTCCACCTGATAACTGCGAAGGATACTGGTCTGCATAACCTTCCAGTCCTACAGCGTCTAACCATGAACGAGCTTGCGCTTGGCGTTCCATTACTGGCATGCCTTGAACTTGCAAACCATAAGCAATATTTTCAATGACGCTACGATGTGGCATTAGCCCAAAACGTTGAAAAACCATCGACATCTTATGACGGCGAAAATCCTGTAAATCTTTACTGCTGAGTTGCATAACATCTTCGCCAGCTATATTAATAGCACCTGAAGTCGGTTCAATTAAGCGATTAAAGTGGCGAATCAGTGTCGATTTACCTGAACCTGATAAGCCCATGATGACAAAAATTTGTCCGGGGAATATCTCCAAATTAATATCTGCTAAACCAAGAGTATGACCTGTTTCAGCGAGGATCTTTTCTTTACTATCTCCGGCTTTTACCCGTTCTAATATTTGTTTTTCATTAGGGCCGAACACTTTATATAAATGTTCTATAGTGATGAGTGGTTTAGTTGGAGACATACTAACGACTCCCTAAATGTTGCTGAGTGCGCTGGGCATAACTTTGCGAAATGCGATCAAAAATAATCGCCAGTGCGACAATCGCGAGACCATTTAATAAGCCTAAAGTGAAGTATTGATTGGTAATGGATTTTAGTACTGGCTGCCCAAGGCCTTTTACGCCAATCATTGACGCGATGACCACCATAGCGAGCGCCATCATAATGGTTTGGTTGATGCCCGCCATAATATTGGGCATCGCTAGCGGTATTTGTACACCGAATAAACGTTGCCTTGGACTTGCGCCATAGGCGACTGCGGCTTCAAGTACTTCAGGGTCAACGAGGCGAATGCCGAGATTAGTTAAACGGATCACTGGAGGAATCGCATAAATAACCACGGCAATGACCCCTGGAATTTTACCTATGCCTAATAGCATCACGACGGGAATAAGATACACAAATGCGGGCATAGTTTGCATGATATCTAATAACGGTGTGACGATAGATTGTACACGGTTGGAGCGGGCCATAGCGATACCAATTGGAATTCCAAGGGCTATGGCTAAGCCGGTAGCGACTAGAATAATACTCATGGTGCGCATGGTGTTATCCCACATGCCAAAATAACCGATGAGGAAAAAGGCGATCACAACAGCTGTAGTGAGTTTCCAAGAGCGACTCGCTAGATAAGAAAAAGCGGCTAAAGCGGCGATAACAAGAAACCACGGGGAGTTGAGCAGCAGCTTTTCAAATGCGATCAGAAAGCTTAATAGAGGATCAAAAAAAGCCTCGATACTGTCACCGTAAGTTCGAGAGAACTCACGGTAAGCACCATCAAGGCTGCGGCGGATTTCTAACAACTCACGTCTGTCGAGTTGCGGGATTTGAGTTAACCATGATTTATCAGACATATATACCACTAGTCAGAAAGAGTAATAGGGCTAAATAAGCCCTATGTGATAAGCGAGATTACTGAGATTTAAGCGCCAATTTTATTTTCGCGACCGTTGCTGGGGTTAACCATTCACTCCAGATATTTTCATATTCGCTGAGGAAATGGATGGCAGCATATTCGCCATCGGCTTGCTGATCTTCCATCCACGCTAATAAACTATTCATTTGTCCATTAGCGAAGCTACGTTTAGATAAATAAGTTAGCGCTTCTGGAGCGCGTTTGGAAAAAGACTCTGTGACCACAGTATCGACAGCCGACGGCGGATACATAGTTGGTTTTGGTGTTAAGCAGTCGGCTTGAGTTATACAAGTGCGATAATGTTGTTCATCGATGCCAGTGCCAAAATCAACTTTCACCATTTTGTATTTACCGAGAACCGATGTCGGTGCCCAATAGTAACCAAACCAAGCTTCTTCACGGTTATAGGCTTTAGCTATTGAGCCTGATAAACCTGCGCCTGAGCCGGGATCTATTAATTCAAAACCGGATTTTTCTAGTTCTAATGCTGAAAATAAATTCTCTGAAGATATTTGGCAGTTCCAACCTGCAGGGCAGCCCATCATGGCTGATTTAGTTGGATCTTCGGGATGTTTAAATAGTTTGGCATTGGCTTTGATACCGGCAATCGTCGCTAGGCTAGGGTCTTTTTTGACCATATATTCAGGTACCCAAAAGCCTTCTTCGCCGCCTTGGGATAATGATTTCCCTGCGTAGCGGATACGGCCTTCTTTGACGCCTTTATCCAGAGCATCTTTGAGCGAGTTGCTCCAAAATTCGGAAGCGATATCTGGTTGGTTTTTCTCTATCATAGATGTGCCAGTCGGCATGGTATCGCCGGGGACTAACTCTGCATCACAGTCAAAGCCGTGTTCCAAGATAAAACGATCTATATTGGCAATTAAAGTTGCTGAATTCCAGTTCATGTCGGCAAGAGTCACACGCCCACACTCGGCGGCATTTACTTGTAGAGAAGCACAAGTTAATGCCAGTGCAGTCAAGGTCTTGCGGATACTAATGTCCATAGTTAATGTAGCCTCAGTTGGTTGATAATATTAGAGAATAATTAAATCTTTAAATTTACTTAACCTTATAAATATAGACTGATATGCGCACTTTTTGGCTTTGTTGCAGTATAAATCGATGAGCTGAGCTAAAGTGTGTACATTAATGATGTGAGGATTCAGTTTTTAAAAGCTGCTAAATTAATTATGTACCGTAAGGTAGTAAATGAATTTTATACCTGTACACTGCAAGCAGTATTTTCTATCAGATAGAGGCGAAACAATGAAGCATGCAATTATTGAAGATTTAGAATGGCGTTATACCACGAAGAAATATGACCCAAGTAAACGTATTTCTGCTGAAGATATGACGGTATTATTAGAGGCGGTACGCTTATCTGCTTCTTCGATTAATTCACAGCCGTGGAAATTTATCGTCATTGAAAGTGATGCTGCTAAACAGCGCATGCACAGTACTTTTGAAAATAAATTTCAGTTTAATCAAAAACATATTCTAGATAGTTCACACACCATTTTATTCGCTCACAATCCCAAATATAAACGTGAAGATTACGAAGTCGTGGTTGATAAAGGCATTGCCGATAAGCGCACAAAATCCGAAGATAAAGCACAGGCTTTTGGTAGTTTCGCATTTGCAGAGTTAAATACTGATGAAAATGGTAACACGGCAGTGTGGACACAAAAACAGGCTTATATCGCGCTAGGTAATACACTGCACACGTTAGCGCGTTTGAAAATAGATTCAACGCCAATGGAAGGCGTTGATTCAGCCAAAATTGGTGAAGTGTTCGCAGCTGAACTTGCTGGTTATGAATGTGGTTTTGCATTAGCGATTGGTTATCATGATAAATCAGAAGATTACAACGCTACATTGCCTAAATCGCGTCGTGATTTTAATGATGTGATTAAAGTACTTTAATGATTTAAAGCATTTAGCGACTGGGGTCGTAAAAATAGTAAAAGCAGCGCGACTTCAATAACGCACACTTTTTTGTTTCTGCTCCTGACTTATATTATTACTGCCTAATAATTAGTACTGCCTTAATAGTTATTTTCTATGGAAAACACCAAACTGATAGTTTTAATAGCTATTAACTATCAAAAGTAAACATACTATCGATTAGACCTATCATTTATATTTTTGCATAATAGCTACATCAAGACGAAACAGACATCGTCATGCAGTATGAAGCTAAGTAAACGTTAACAGTTAAAATCCAAACTTAGATTTAAACTTCAATTTAAATAATATCAATTAAGGAAATTATTATGTCAGCATTAGCATCAAGAGAAGGCCAAGCAATCCCACAAGTTACTTTCCCAACCCGCCAAGGCGATGCATGGAAAGCAGTAACAACAGATGAATTATTTGCCAATAAAACCGTTATCGTATTTAGCCTTCCTGGCGCATTTACACCAACTTGTTCTTCAAGCCATTTACCACGTTATAATGAGCTAGCGGGTGTATTTAAAGACCACGGTGTTGATGATATCTTATGTGTATCTGTAAACGACACTTTCGTCATGAATGCATGGAAAGATGCTCAAGAAGCTGAAAATATCACCTTTATTCCAGATGGTAACGGTGAATTTTCTGAAGGCATGGGCATGTTAGTTGACAAAACTGACATCGGTTTTGGCAAGCGTTCATGGCGTTATAGTATGCTGGTTAAAAACGGCGTAGTAGACAAAATGTTTATCGAAGCTGACGAACCTGGCGACCCGTTCAAAGTTTCAGATGCGGATACTATGTTAGGTTATGTGGCTCCACAGCATAAAGTACAAGAATCAGTAACTGTATTTACTAAACCTGGTTGCCCGTTCTGTGCAAAAGCAAAACAAACGTTAATCGACCAAGGTCTAAGCTACGAAGAAGTGGTACTAGGTAAAGATGCAACAACAGTTAGTTTACGCGCTGTAACTGGCATGAGCACTGTACCGCAAGTGTTCATCGGTGGTAAGCACATCGGTGGCAGTGAAGAGTTAGAAAAGCACTTCGCTTAAGTCATACTTTGATTTAATTACAAACATATTTACATGTTGATAAAGAAGCCTTTGGGCTTCTTTTTTTGCATTCAAAAAAGAGCATCTTACACTGGTTTGTACATCGTTATCCACTTGCCATCGTGTTAGTGTGGGTAAATGAAAAATAAAATATTAATGTAATATTTAGGGATAATGAATGGTAAAGGAAAAGCCGAATACTGAATTTAATGCGCAGCTTAATATAGAAGTAAATGATCAGTTTGATAATGAGTTAGGTAAAAGCTGGCAACAAGTGGAATGGGTACTTACCGATGTCGATGATACTTTAACTTGGCAGGGCGCATTACCGCCGGAAAGCTTGATTGCATTACAAAAACTGCAGCAACACAATATTAAAGTTGTGGCGGTAACGGGGGCTTGTGCGGGCTGGTGTGATCATATTGCTCAACTCTGGCCTGTCGATGCAGTACTCGGTGAGAACGGTGCATTTTTATTGCAAAAACACGCTGGAGAATTAACGCTGACAACAGCGCAACCGTTAGATGTTATTCGCGACCTGCAAGCTAAATTGAAACTGCAAATTGAAACCATATTGGTTGATTATCCACAACTGAATTTAACTCTAGATCAAGCTTATCGACTCTGTGAAGTGGCAATCGATATTGGTCAGAATCGACCTGTGGTTGACCCGCAAATCGTGAGTGAAATATTAGCAAAAATTCATGCCCTCGGCGCTTCGATGCTAGAAGAAAATAAGCTAGCCATTCGCGACTTGTTAGCGAGTAACCAAATCCCGCTGTTGGAAGATGATGTATACACTGAATTGTATTTCTCTGAAAATAAACCAAAACCAATCAAAGCTTATGATGAGCAGGGTTTGGTATTGCATTGCTCATCATTTTCTAAATGCTTAACGCCAGGGTTTCGAGTTGGTTGGGTGGTTGCAGGACGTTATGCTAAACAGATTGAACAATTGCAGCTAATGTCGACGTTATCGGCCGCAGTGCCGAATCAGTTAGCTTTGGCTGAGTACGTCTTACACGGCAATTATGATGCCCATTTACGGCGTTTACGCCAGAAATTGCAGCAACGACAGCAGAAAATGCAAGCTGCTATCGCTCAGTATTTTCCGGCCGAAACTAAAATAACACGCCCAGAAGGCGGTTACTTTTTGGGGCTAGAATTGCCTGAATAAGTGGATTCGGGGCAGCTACTAAAAACTTTATTCAACGAACACAATATTAGCATTGGTCCCGGCACTCTGTTTTCCAGTGATGGCCGCTACAAACATTGCATGCGGATAAACTGCTCTTATCCTTGGACCGAGAAAACCCAACAAGCGCTAGTGACTTTAGCGCGATGTATTCAGCAAGATTATCTCGGGTCATAAGCTTAATTTAGCATCGAAGGGATGGCATTATCTTTGAAATAGTACATTTATTTCCCCATGTCCCTGAAGCTGAAGTGATCACAGATATTTATCTGCCGTCGAAATAACTGATAATCATGAAAGATTAATGAAGTAAAGAACAAGGAGTAGGTGTCGTGATGAAGTTAAGTGGTTTTTTACCACGGCGCAGGAGCACATAGCGGCTTGTCTTATAACCATATTGGCGTGGGGCTGCGAGACGATTTTGATATCGCGGTGTATATGCCGGATCTTAGGGGACATGGCAATTCGGAAGGTGAACGCGGCGATGCACCGAGTGATGAACAAGTTTGGCAGGACGTTAACACCATTATCACCCATGCGCGTACAGCGTATCCAAACCTGCCGATATTTGTTGGTGGTCATTCTGGCGGCGCGGGTCTAACGCTTAATTATGCGACTTGGGAGCAAAGAGCCGCAGTTGATGGTTATGTGTTTCTTTCACCGTATTTTGGTTATCGCTCTGAAACCAATCATGACAGTGAAGATGGCTATGAATTTTCAAGCATAAACCTGTCTGATTTTATAATAAACAGCATGAGCGGCGGGCTATTTCTGGGCCATGCCAAGGCGGTTAAATTTAACTATCCCACCAGTGTCTTAGAAAAAAATCCGAAAATAGTCGCATTTAACACCATCAATATGTCTAAATCCGTTACGCCTTATGCGCCGGATGAACAGATTTCTGAGTTGGAAGAGTTTGGGTTATGGATTGGCGATAAAGATGAAGCCTTTGACCCGGTAAAGGTTATTCAATTTGCTAAAGAAAATAGCAGCCCCAGTGCGAATAAAGAGATTGTAACGGTGAAAGGAGAAAATCACTTTTCTATTATTATCAAGGCTTCTGAGTTTATTGGTTCATGGCTAACACGTATGACGAAGTAGTGTTTCTTCATAAAGTTATCAGCTCGATTGAAGTTGCATAGCTAATTTGGCCACAACTAAGAGGTCAATGTCAGTTAAAGCTCAAACCTAAAAAATCCTCCTAATTGGAGGCGAAGTTCATTAAGCCACTACATTAATCATCATTTTGAAATATACGTACTGAATTAGCTCTGGTTGATCCAGTACGTTATTTTTTTTGAGTTTGATATTTACCGTCGACGCCGACGCAATTTAGCTCAACAATAGGAAGTTGAATTACGACAGTAAATCCCAACTGTAGATCTAATCATCGAGAACAGCTTCGAAAATAGCTTTTTGGTCTGCTTCTATATCTAACGATCTATGAAGCATTTTATGTATTTTAACGTGACTTGAACGTTTTACTTCTCCTTTAGATACCGTTGACTGGTCTACGTATGACCATAAAAATGTATCAAGAGAGCTTACTTTAATGCCAATTGCACCGACGCGATATAGGCAGCTTAAGATCGAATATACAATTTCATTTTCTTTAAGTATTTTACCGCTAAAATAGTTTTTGACCATTTTTACGCATGGATCTTCCTCAGTACCATCATTCAACGACATGATTACATCTTCAAGCCTAGTAGAATCAATTGCAGTACGAGTGAATGTTGAGGGGAGACCTCTTAAAATTTCAACTGTATCATTAAATGACGGAAACATTTCTCCCCATTCTTCTTTTAGTGACTTAAGTCTTTTTTCTGAATAATTGGCTTCTGCTGCTATTAGTGCTCGCCATGAAATCCGCTCTCTGTCAGAAGCAATTTTGAAGGCTTCATTAACGAATTGAAGTACATCCCTAGGTCTACGCAATGTTCGTTCTAATATAAACTCTATTGATGTTTGCCCTCCACCTTTTCTTGGCTTGGGGAATATATCTTCAAAACTCACCCGTTCCTTTGTATACTGACTTTTAAATACTTCATTAATCCTTAATTCTACAAGTCGAGTAAGCTCTTCTTTAGTCCACTTCAGTTCCAATATATATGACTCATATTTTTCTTCTTGAAACCCAGAGTCCCTTGTTTTATCAAAAACAAGATCTAATAAGTCTTTTCTAAGAGCTGCAATAATTTTAACCGTTTCGATTTTCCTAAATGACTTAATTTCTTCAATTAAAGCTCTAATAAATCTACATCTAGTATTAGTGTTTGCCCAGTCTTCATCCAGTTGATCAATTAGAATGTAGAATTTATTTTGCTCATCATTGAAAGAATATTGTGCTAACAAATCCAGAACTTCATTAAGTTTTTTTATGCAACCCATTAACAACTTGACTAGCTCTTTGTTTTATTTCAACTCGTTCTTGATCTGATAGTTTATCTACACCCTCAAGACTTAAACTTACACTTGAATATTTACCGCCTATTGATGCTTTAGTATCCTGCTCTAACTTAGAGGTTATTTCTTTCATATGATCATCTGTATTAAGCCAGAATTTATCAC
>Ga0105356_10002723_pt1 | contig 17565 bp, 13 predicted proteins | sample GOMGulsemesocosm_3_FD_83502 | JGI IMG/M metagenome (GOLD analysis project Ga0105356, IMG submission 83502) | Methane-oxidizing microbial communities from mesocosms in the Gulf of Mexico - GOM9D Gulf of Mexico | ecosystem: Environmental > Aquatic > Marine > Cold seeps | place: Gulf of Mexico...
ATGACTCGCTTACCGAAAACACGGTCGCTATGAGAAGTATATATACAGATTTGATAAAGGCGGGTATCAGCTTCACTTAATTAGCGCATATTTTAAAGCAGAACGCTTTGCTAACGAGTTTAGATGATAATTATACATTATAAAAAGCTGCCAATGCTAATTGAGCAGCTTTTTTTGTATCTGGTTTACTTCAAGGTATTACACTAAACGCTTAACATAAGAGTTAAGCATCTTTATCTAAAAAAGGTGCATAGCTTGTATGTTTACCTAATACTGCTTGTGTGCCTTTTAAAGAGAAGCTATATCCACATAACGAGAACTTGCCACGAAAGGCGAGGGCTTGTACTAACTCACCACTATCTAAAGGAGAGAAACTGGCGAAATAATCACTACCATTTTCGACTAAAACAGCAATAGGGCGAATTTCAGATCCTTTATTAAAAGTGATACTTTGACAACTTTTATCACCACTTGCTGATAATAATGACCAAAGTTCGCCATTTGCAACTTGATCAGCCTGCCAGTGAATAATAATGCCTCGGTACTCGGATAAATATAAATTAAAACTATCAGGCATCGGAAGTAAATGGCTTTTATTAGCCATGATATTGTTGACCATATTATTAGATAATACTTTCGGCTCATTCAAATCGGTAGCAACAATGCTCTCATCTTTTTTATTGATAGAGGTAAAGACACTATTAGCCAATACTATGATAAAAATTAGTGCGACAGTGGCGATAACCCCAAGTTGTAATTTACGGTTACTAAGAAATTTCAAGCGAATAAGTTCGCCAATATCGACTTGTTTATTGTTAGCTTCAAAACTTGAGGAATCATCAGTGTTAATGCTTTGCTCCGCAGAAGAGTCATTAATATAAAGCGGTTCACTGATGCCATCAGTTATTAATGTAGGTTCAATGCGTTGACTGTGTGCTTTCATTACAACAGGCGCTTTGATGTAAATACTGAGATCAATAGGACCGTAATAGCCGAAGATATAGTGAGTCTGAGCAGTTGAATTTTTACTTGGGTAGGTAAGTAAAAGCGCAGTACTTAGGGCTGGTAATATTAATAAATAATAACTGCTACTATTTTCAATAAACACACTTAATACACCGGTAAGTAAAAAAAGAGAACCGGGTACTAATTGCCAATTTTTATTTAGTTTAGCATCATGTAAACGACGCTTAGTACTGCAGGTAAGTACAGCTGTTAGCATTAATAAAACGATAATAACTACCGCTAAGTAACCTGAAAAAATTACAGAGAAAAATATGAAACCTAAAAGAGCAATGATTGTGGATGCAAAAAAACGGCCACGGTCGTCCGACCCTTTGAGACAAAAAACAGATTGTAAAAATGGCACAAAAACTCCAATAGAAAGGTAGATTAAATTACGTGTTTTTTAGCTTAATGGATATTTGATGATATTATTTATCAATATCTAACGCCATCATTTACTGATGGCGTTTGTGCTAACTCACTCGGTAAGCAGGTAAGGTGATTTCTTCTAGTTTTAAACCATAAAGCGTAAGAAAACCTTGGTTATTTGACTCACCATCACCGCTAAAATCAAAATCAAAAATGCTATAAATACAAAAGCCATGTTTTTTAGTAAGTTTTATTCTACTCGATCGTCTAGCGAGCGAAATAAATTGTAAACCACCGTCTTTACAGTACTTATTCACGTGACGTTTTGCCGCTTCAGATACTTGTCTCAAATAAACAAAGTACCAGCAAAATAAACAAAAGAGTAATAAATAATAAATATTTTCCATTAAAAATAATACCTAAGCTTGACTAAATAATTGCCCAATGGCTTGTGCTAGTGCTGGTGAGCGATTGTCACTGCGAATACATGCAAAGGCAACTGGCCTTATTAATGGAATGCTCACTAAATCTTTAAAAATACTAGTAAATAATGTTAAATCATCATTTTTTAGTAAGTTTTCAAAATAACTCATAAGTACTTTTTCATCAGCTAATGATTGCCAGCATCGACCAGATAAAGTGATAAGCATCTCGTTACTTACTTGAGGGTTACTCAGTACATTTTCAACCATATTTTTCACATGGATATGGTGGCTACTTGCTGCTAATGATCGTAATAATTGTGTAACTTTTGGGTTTTCTGGCTCACTTTTTAATGCCGATGTAAATAAACTTATCAATACATCTAATATCGCGACTGGATATTGCTCATTCTCTAAAGCACTACAAACAGGCGATAATACTTCATCAGGTAAATGAGGCAGAGCACTGAGCAATAATTCGCTGTGATTATCCTGTTTTATTCTGGCAATAAAGTCAGTTATGCCTTGTACCCCAACGTTTTGCCAGTTTTGCCAACCAGAAGTGTTGCTAAGGTATTGTTTGAACGGTGAAAAATACTCACTGGGTGGTTGCTTCAAGTCAACTTTAATCTTACTGTTTAAACTCGCCAGTTTATATTGAGCAGGGGTAAATAAATAAGGATTACTATTGAGTAACTCTTCTTGTTTTTTTGATGTTTCCTGCGTTAAATCAGCACCAAGAGCCTCTACAATGATTGCGATAAAGTGATTTCTGGCTCCTTGGTTTAATAAACCACGTTCATCTAGGGGCAACTTAAGTAACCATAGATAGGGCTGTGAAGATTTTTTTTGCCAAAAGGCGATAGCAATACAAGCATGCCCTTGTACAGGTGTTGGGTAGGGAAGTTGATTTAACTCTACCTTTTCAAATTGATCTTTGGGTAACTTACTGACCAAGCGACCAATATCGTAAAGGCGATATTGTGAACCTGAAAGTTTAAGTAATTCTGAAAGGGTTTCTATATGTTTTTCTGGTGTTATGTCAGTCATAAAATCGAAAATATTGTCGCTTGTTATAGCGCCATATTATAAGGATAATGCCGACATTAACATAGTAAAATAATCGACCATAAGTAATATACCGCTGATGATGAAAGAACACTTTGAAAATACTGCAGACTTGTTGGAAGAATTAAGTAAAGCACTACAAAGGTTAAACCTTTGGCAAGAGCAGCGCCCGAGCATTCTTGAAGTTTCAAGTAGTGCGCCATTTTGTTGTGATACTTTAACTTTTGAGCAATGGTTACAATTTGTATTCATTGAAAGAATCAGCCTGATGATTAATCAAGGCCAAAGTCTCCCGACTAAAATAGCGTTAACGCCTATGGCTGAAGTGTCTTTTAAACATCTATCTGGTCAAGCAGAGTTTTTACTTGTGATTATTAGAAAAATTGATAAAACATTAACAGCATAAGGGAAGTAAAGGATGAGTGATATTGATAACACCGAGTCTCCTGATAATCTTGATAAAACAATAATAAAAGAAGTCGACATGGAAAAGCCTATATTGACTATCTTATATCAAGACGAATATATGGTCGCTGTTAATAAACCTGCAGGTCTTTTTGTTCATCGCAGTTTTATGGATAAAGATGAGATATATTTTGCTTTGCAATTAGTGCGTGATCAAATTGGACAATATGTTTACCCCGTTCATCGACTGGATAGACCTACCTCAGGCGTTTTACTTTTTGCATTAACTAAAGAGGTTGCCACAACATTAAGTGAAGCTTTTGCGAATAAAAGTAAGCAGGTTAATACCCTAGATAATGTGAATCTTGTAAGCAGCGATAATGGCGATTTGGCCATGGTAAAAACCTATTATGCCTTGGTACGTGGTCATGTATCCGTCAAGGTAACTGATGATCTATCACCATTAACAAAAGTTAATACTGATCCAAAAAGAGGTTTCATCGATCATCCGTTGAAAGAAAAATTAGATAAGCTGGGCGATAAAAATGTCAGTCGTGATAAGGCGGCTCAATCAGCGCAAAGTTATTATCGGGTGATAGAGCAAGCAAGTTTACCCATTAAAGTGGGCAAGTTTGACAGTGTTCGATATTCTTTGGTTGAAGTGCAGCCAGTGACAGGAAGGCGCCATCAAATTAGACGCCACTTAGCACATTTGCGTCACCCTATTATCGGTGACATTAATTATGGTGATAACAAGCAAAATCCATTTTTTATTGAACACTTTGCTTTTAAACGTTTAATGTTAATTGCTAAATCATTAGAGTTTAATCACCCTATTACTAATCAAAGAATGAAAATATCTGCTTCATTTGATGGCCAGTGGCATCAGGTGTTTACCGAGTTACAATGGCCACAGCGTTAAGTTTATTAAATGGAGAACAGCTCGGTTACAATTTAGCGCTAGTTCAATATGACTAAATAGAAATGATAGAGCACAGATAGGTCATTATAAAAAACAATAACGTTTATTGGGGGTGATTATCTCTGGTAAGGGAATGTCCCAACTTTCCACGGGAACCTTGGTTACCAATTGGCAATCATGTGCAAGTCCTATTGGGTAAAGCTTAGTCTGCTGCCAGTGGGCGAGACTCCGGTCGTAAAAACCACCACCCATGCCTAATCTTGCGCCAGAAACATCAAACGCTACCAATGGTGTACAAATAATATCTAATTCAGCTAGAGGGCAAACCTTAGTGACATCTAATTGAGGCTCTAAAATACCATAAACATTGCTAATTAGTTTGGTATCTTGCTGATAATGTAAGAAGAGTAAATTCCCCGGACTAAAAGGATGTACTACGGGTAAATAAACCCGTTTATTGTTCTGCCAACACCAATCTATAAAACTTCTTGTTGATAATTCGCCGTCGTTGGTTAAGTAAATAGCAATACGTGATGCTTGCTGGATATTTGTATGTTGAGACAAACGTTCAGTCAACGCTAAGCCTGCTTTGTTTTGTTCATCGATAGAAAGTGCATTGCGGCGTTGTCTTATTGTTGCTCGAAGCTGTGAACGTGTTTCCATAGATATCATCATTATTGTTTAGTTGATAGTCAAAATTTTTGTATAAAAAAAGCTGGAAGATTTCTCTACCAGCTTAATACTATTATTGTAACTTAAATAGTTATTTAGCTACGAGATTCAGAAACCCCTTCGTGGGTACCTGTAACTGATATTTCTTCTTCAATTTTCTCTTCTAAAGAGTGAGAACTATCACCTTCTGCACCGTGCATCCATTCAATTAATTTACCCGCTGATAGGTAGATAATTAAACCCGTAATTAATGCACCAACACCAACACCCATAAAGATGTTTGCAGCATTGTTAACCATTTCTTCACCTTCACCAACAAATGAGCCAATAAAAGCAGCTAAGAAATTAGATAAAGCGGTAAAGAAGAACCAAATACCCATTAATAATGAGGTAAACTTAAGTGGTGCTAGTTTTGTTACCAGTGATAACCCAATCGGTGATAAACATAATTCACCCAAAGTATGGAATAGGTAAGCAAAAACTAGGAATAGCATGCTAACCTTTACGGCTACGTCGCCGCCTTGAACCATAGTAGCCCAAAACATTACGAAGAAACCTAAGGCTAAAAATAACATTGCCAAAGCAAACTTTTTCGGTGAGGTAGGCTCATTTGAACCCATTTTAACCCAAACAGAGGCAACAAAAGGCGCTAATAAAATAATGAACATAGCGTTTAATGATTGGAATGAAGAGGCCGCAATTTCAAAGCCGAACAAAGTACGGTCAGTAAAGTCAGAAGCATAAATAGTAAATAAACCACCAGCTTGTTCAAAACCTGCCCAAAAAACAACTGAGAACATGCTCATAATCAAGATAACTTTCATGCGGTCCATATCTTGAGAAGTTAACGGAGCATGTGATTTTTGTTCACCTTTAGTACGCTGAGCTGAAGGCTCTACACCAATGTCACCTAGGTACTTATTCGCTAGAGTTAGCTGTAATGTTAAACCAATTAACATACCACAACCGGCTAAGATAAAGCCGTAATGCCAGTTAACTTGCTCACCTAATATACCGACAGTTATTGGCGCTAAAAAAGCACCTAAGTTAATACCCATATAAAAGATTGTAAATGCGGCATCACGTCTGTGGTCACCATCTTCATAAAGTTCACCTACTAAACTTGAAACGTTGGCTTTAAATAAACCATTACCCGTAATGATAAGTGCTAAGCCGATATAAAATACCGTTTCTTCCATGCCAACAATCATTGACTTTGGAATACCTAAGGTAAAATAACCTAAAGAAAATATTATTCCGCCCCAAATAATAGCTTTACGTTGACCGATATAGTTATCAGCTAACCAACCGCCTATTACCGGTGTTAAATATACAGCCATAGTGAAGAAACCATATAGCCTTAACGCCTCTTGGTTAGTCCAGCCAAAGCCGCCGTCTTGTGTTGATGCAATTAGATACAATACCAATAAGGCACGCATACCGTAGTACCCGAAACGCTCCCACATTTCAGTACCAAATAAAAGGAAAAGTCCTTTAGGGTGGCCAAACAGCGTACCCGCATTAGGTTGAGTCATATCATTATCCTAGATTTTATTTTTATAATCGTTAGCGTTAGTTTTTTACTGTAACTTTATAAGTTGAGTTTTTCAGTAAAAGAAGAGTTATACCTGTGTGAACAAATAAAGGCAAGTTTTGCTGAAAATCAATGTTTACCTTGCTTTGGAGGTTGTAGAGAAATGTTTCCTAGCACTTACTAACCGAGAGTACAATAATACCCGTGACTAGCTCGGTTAACATATTGTTTGCATACCCATATACTGGTAAACTTCGTCGTCACTAAATTTGATGACTAATTTAAGGTTATTGGAATTAGCTTCTTGATTTATGAAAGTAATGAATAAGACACTCTGATTTAAATGTATTACCGCGCAGGCTATATAGGAATTTGTACGAAAATGATAAAATCCATCAAAAATATTTTTAGGGGCTACAAGCCAAACTCATTAAGTTTTCCGATTATCACCCTTGCGATAATACTTAATTTTATTATTGGGACAAGTTCAACACAAGTATACGCCCAGCAAGTATCACCTCAGCAAATAGAACAATTTAAGAAGCTTCCTAAGTCTCAGCAACAAGCGTTAGCCCAGTCAATGGGGATTGACATTTCAGCCTTTGAAAAACAGTTAAGTGGAGCTAGTAAAAGTGGGGGACAGTCAGTAAATACTGAAACTTTCCCTCGCGGAACTCAATTTGATGTTGAAGGTTACCCTATTCTTGATAAGCAAGAAGAGGAACTTAATAAAAGCGAAGAGTTAAAACCTTTTGGTTATGAAGTTTTTGCTAATGCTCCACAAACATTTTCCCCTATGATGGATATCGCCATACCAGCAGAATATATTATTGGTCCAGGTGATAAGCTATCGATTCAAGTTTTTGGTAAAGAAACAAAAGAACTTGAGTTAACTGTTAATCGTGAAGGGCAAGTTATTCTACCTTCATTAGGACCTTTTACTGTCTCAGGATTATCATTTAATGACGTTAAGCGCTTATTAACAATGCGCATTAAAGAGAGAATCATTGGTGTTGATGTTGTTGTTGGTATAGCTTCTCTTCGCTCTATGAGAATTTTTGTTTTAGGCGATGCTCATAAACCAGGTCCTTACACCTTAAGCTCATTATCAAGTGTTACTCATGCTATTTTTGCTGCTGGCGGTATTAGTGATATTGGTAGTTTACGTAATATTCAGCTCAAACGGGCAGGTAAGTTAGTAGATACACTGGATTTATATGACCTGCTGATTAACGGTGACTCAAGTGGTGATGTAATGTTGCAATCAGGCGATGTCGTTTACGTTGGGCCTAAAGGTAACACTATCAGTGTTGAAGGTGAAGTTAGACGTCCAGCTATTTATGAGTTAAAGCAAAAAGCAAGTTTTAAAGATATCTTGGTGATGTCAGGGGGCTTGTTACCAACAGCTTTTGCCAAAACAACCCGAGTTGAACGTTATAATCAAAATGCTTTACGTACAGTTATTAACGTTGATTTAACAAACACTAATGATTTAGCAAGAGCAGTAAAAGCGGGTGATGCAATACATGTAATGAAAGCAGCTGAGATGTTTGAAAAATCTATTACTGTAATTGGTGCTGTAACACGTCCAGGAAAATACCAATGGCAAGACGGTCAGCGAATTACTGATGTTTTTCCTAGTATTGATTCACATCTATTGCACTCCGCCGATCTTAATTACTCTCTTGTTGTACGTGAAGTCGATATTGCCCGCAACATTGAAGTATTTCAGTTTGATTTAACAAAAGCTATTTCAATGCCCAATTCTAAGGATAACCTTATTTTACAGGGCAACGATAAGATTTTGATTTTCTCTAATGTAGTAAAATTAGTTGACAGTAAACTTGACTTAGATGCACTGGCTTATACCCAAGAAAATCTTTTCAAGAAAGAACAGGAACTTGCTAAAGAAAAATATAAGCAAAAGCAATTTTGGTTACAATATGGTGATATAGATAAAGCCGCACAACTTGATAATGATGAAATGTCAGCGGCTAAAAAAGTTGAGCAATCTATTGCTCAATTTAGTGGCGGCGAAATAAAAGAAGAGCTTGATATTAGGGATTTGACGCTTTTCTCTCGTCAACGTTTGTTAATGCCAATTATTGAAAAATTGAAGCGCCAAGGTAAGTCCGGACAGCCAATCCAGTTAGTTGAAGCTGATGGAGAGGTTAAATATCCAGGAGTTTACCCACTTGCTAAAAATGCAAGGGTTGCTGATTTAGTTTCGGCTGCAGGTGGCTTAACTGAATCAGCCTATGTGGTCCGTGCTGAAGTGACACGTAATCGGATTATAGATCATATGGCACAGCAAAACTCTATTGCTTTGAATTTAGGTTCGGCACTGGCAGGAGATGACAAAGATAATGTCTTTTTGAATTCGAAAGACAGACTCAATGTGCACCAAATCCCAGCATGGAGTGAAAATAATGTTGTTGAACTTCGAGGCGAGTTTGTTTTTCCAGGTAAATATACTATACGTCGGGGTGAGAGTTTAGCTGACTTGATTAAAAAAGCGGGTGGTTTTACTCAGTTTGCCCATCAAGAAGGCTCTGTTTTTACTCGGGTACAATTACGAGAAATTGAGCAACAAAATTTATTAAAATTAACAGCAGATTTGCGTATAGAAATGGCTTCGAAGTCTATGTCAGACCAAAACTATTCGCAATCCTATGATGAAGTACAAAAGATGTTAGCGGACATGTCTAATGTTCAGCCTGTTGGGCGTTTGGTACTTGATTTGCCTAAAGTGGTCAGTAATGGCAATTATGATGTTCTACTCGAGAATGGTGATGTACTTTATGTACCCACATTAAAAAACTCGATTAATGTTGTTGGCCAAGTACAAGTTACATCGTCGCATATTTACGATAGTAGCTTATCGGCTGATGATTATTTAGCCCAAAGTGGTGGTAGTAAAAAACGTGCTGACGAAAGTAGGATTTATATTATATCGGCTAATGGTAGTATTAAGATGATGGACAGTGGTAATTGGTTTACCAGTGATGCTGGCAATAATTTAAAACCAGGTGATACTATTGTTGTGCCATTAAATGCTGAATATATGAATAACTTAGCACTATGGACTAGTGTCACCAGTATTATTTATAATTCAGCAGTAGCCATCGCAGCAATTAGTGGTATCTAGTAGTCTTAATTATGCAGGTCATGACAATTTTTCTTATGGCTAGTACTAAAATTAATTAGCTAAATAACTTATTAGTAACCCAGTAAATAAAAACACAATCAATGGACGTAGTATGTTGCACTCATTAGAAAACGTTAAGCTAGGCATTATAGGCCTAGGTTATGTTGGTTTACCTTTAGCCGTTGAGTTTGGTAAAAAATATCCAACTATGGGCTTTGATATAAACACCAAACGAGTTGGAGAATTAAAGCAAGGTCATGATTTTACTTTAGAAGTATCAAGTGAAGAGCTAGCTGATTCTGAGTTTATTTCATACTCTTCAGATGTTGATGATTTAAAAGACTGTAATGTTTATATCGTCACTGTGCCCACTCCCATAGATAAAAATAAGCAGCCAGATTTGACACCATTGGTGAAAGCAAGTGCTATGCTCGCCAAAGTGATCAATAAAGGCGATGTCATTATTTATGAATCGACCGTATATCCTGGAGCAACAGAAGAAGTTTGTATTCCTGAAGTTGAACGTCATTCAGATTTCGTCTTTAATGAAGATTTTTATGCGGGTTATAGCCCAGAACGTATAAATCCAGGTGATAAAGAGCGCAGAGTAACTAATATCTTAAAAGTTACTTCGGGCTCAACTCCCAAAGTAAGTGACTTTGTTGATAGTCTTTACAAGTCCATTGTCACAGCAGGTACTTATCAAGCATCAAGTATCCAAGTTGCAGAAGCCGCGAAAGTTATTGAAAATACTCAACGTGATCTCAACATCGCATTGATTAATGAACTTGCAGTAATTTTTAATAAGCTAAATATTGATACTGAAGAGGTTTTGAAGGCAGCTGGTACTAAGTGGAATTTCTTACCGTTTAGACCAGGACTTGTCGGTGGTCATTGTATTAGTGTTGACCCTTATTATCTAACACATAAAGCACAAGCTATTGGTTATAACCCTGAGGTTATTCTTGCTGGGCGTCGTATTAATGATGCTATGGGGGCATATGTGGTCTCACAGTTAGTTAAGACCATGCTTAAAAGAAAACTTCCTGTGAATGGCGCTAATGTATTAGTGATGGGGTTCACCTTTAAAGAAAATTGTCCTGATGTTCGCAATACCGGTGTGATAGACATTTTGGCTGAATTGGCTGAGTTTGAAATCAATGTTGATGTTTACGATCCTTGGGTAAATCCTGAAGAAGCAAAACATGAATATGATGTTGACTTAATTTCTGCACCTAAGGCTGGACATTATGATGCCGTTATTTTTGCAGTAGCTCATAACGAATTTAAAGCATTATCTGAAAATGATATTAAAGTATTGATGAAAAATGAGCATGTGATTTATGATCTAAAATATATGCTCGATGCTAATCTAGCGGATATCCGTTTATAATTTACTATTAGTAGCTGCCTTTTAGTTAATACTTTAATATATCAGTATTAACTAAAAGGCAGCTATACTTAACGCTGCTAAACTTTAAAGCAGAACTTATTCAAACCAACGAATGTGTTCTGCTTTTTCATTCTCTCATCTTTAACTTATATAGCCCTCACCATTCAAGATCCATGTTGCTGAGTTTGTGAGCTGTTTCAGTTTGAGGCGCAGCAATTAAATAATGATTATTTCCTATTTAACTACTGCAACAACAAAATGGAATGGCTCACAAGCTTAGTTAATGGGTTTAAAATGACTTTATACTGCGTTAAATAATCAAACATAGAATGACCATGCTTAAAATCATTTTAATTCCCACTGAAACCCTGCACTTTGCATGGTAATGGACACCTATATTCTCTAGCAATTTTATTGCTGTAATATAACTGTCACATAACTGACTTATACTTTGCTTCATTATTAAATTGTATTTTCTATATTAGATAAGCTAATTGATAGTTTATTGATGTTAAGGTTAATTAAGTGGCAACTCTTATTCGTTCAAACCGTAGTCGCGGGGTTAAAAATTCACTAGCAAAATGGTTAATTACCCTCGGTGGTATAAGTGTTTTGTTTACCCTAGTACTTATATTTATGTACTTGTTATATGTAGTTAAACCTATTTTTGAATCAGCTAATATTGAGTCAACAGTTAATATTAGTTTTGGCTTAACAGCTGACGAAAAAGTATTAGGTACCGGTGTTGATGAGTTGCAAGAATTGGCTTATCAAATTACCTCATCAGGCAACATTGATTTTTACCATTTAAAGGCCAGCGACTCAAAAGGGAGTAGTCAGTTTTCTGTTGGTGATAGTGCCCTTTCAACACCTTTACTTACCAGCGATGATTTCAACCAAGAGAAAATTACGCGTGTGGTTGATTCTTTTTCAGCCAGCAAGCTACTACATACCGTGACGGGTAAAACGTTATTAATTCAGCCAAGTTTTTATGCTAAATATGCGAATGATAGCCGTGAAATAATTCCTCAAGTCAATTATCCACTAGGTCATGATGCACTCATTATTGATGAACAACAATTACCCTTCTCTCAATTAGGGTTTGCAATGGATGATGAAAGAATCGTTTTTGTTGGTTTTACTCAAGATAAACGCTTAGTGAAGACTACTTTCATCGCCGAAGATGATTTTAGCTCTTCAAGTGATGGCGATGATGTTGAGTACGAAACGATTTTTCAACAAATAGAACTGCTTAGTGCTAGCGTTGATGAGATAAAAGTCACACCAGACTTAGGGCTAGCTTTTGTTCGCAGTGCTTCAACAGTCTATGTGTATTCTTTAAATGATGATGACGAAGTCAGTCTTAAAGCGACGATAACGCCAACATTACATAACGAAGATACTTACCTCACTTCAATGGCGCTACTTTCAGGTAGTAGCTCTGTTTTACTCGGTGATAGTAGTGGACGGGTCAGTCAATGGTTTGAAGTAGCAACTGAATCAGGTCGCGAGTTTAAACAAATAAGACGTTTTAATGCAAGTGACAGTAATAATAAGCAGACATCAAACGCGATATCGGCCATTTATACAGAGCAGTATAGGAAAAGTTTTTATACTATGACTGATAGCGGCATGGTTAATGTGTTTTATACCACGAGTTCTGCACACCTGTGGCAAGGACAATTAGTGTCAAGTCAGCCAGAAGTATTTGCAATAGCACCTCGAGCCAATGGCTTAATCGTTATAAATAATGATGCCAGTAATGGAAATCAGAAGGTACTACAAGCATTTAGTGTGCATAATGAGCATCCAGAAGTTACCTGGCACGCATTATGGCAAGAAGTCTGGTATGAAGGTTACCCAGAGCCAGATTATATTTGGCAATCTACCTCTGGCTCTGATGATTTTGAAGGTAAATTTTCGTTAGTCCCCATCTCATTTGGCACCATTAAAGCAGCGTTATATGCTATGTTATTTGCAGTACCAATCGCTTTAACTGCTGCAATATATACCGCTTACTTTATGACGCCGGGACTGCGTAAAAAAGTTAAACCTACCATCGAAATGATGGAAGCATTACCAACAGTTATTTTAGGTTTTTTAGCCGGCTTATGGTTAGCGCCGTTAATGGAAGAATATTTACCCGCAATATTCCTATTATTTATCTTCCTACCTTTAGCAACTCTTATTACTGCGTATTCTTGGTACCAATTACCTAATCAACTCAAAGATAAATTGCCAGAAACATTAGCACCCATTTTGTTAATCCCTGTGATAATGCTTGCCACCTATGCTGCCTTTTCTTTATCACCTCTACTAGAAGACAGCTTTTTTAATGGTGATATGCGTCAATATTTAACCAATGATCTTGGTATTGATTTTGATCAACGTAACGCCTTAGTTGTTGGTATTGCCATGGGCTTTGCTGTTATACCTACTATCTTTTCTATGGCTGAAGATGCTGTTTTCAGTGTGCCAGGTCATTTAACCAGCGGCTCATTAGCGTTAGGTGCAACACAGTGGCAAACCCTAATTGGTGTGGTATTGCTAACCGCCAGCCCAGGTATATTTTCCGCTATTATGATGGGGCTAGGTCGCGCCGTTGGTGAAACTATGATTGTCTTAATGGCAACAGGTAATACACCAATTTTGGATTGGAGTATCTTCCAAGGAATGAGAACGCTCGCTGCAAACATTGCGGTAGAAATGCCTGAATCTGAAGTAGGCAGCTCCCATTACCGTATTCTATTCTTGGCAGCGTTTGTGCTCTTTATATTCACCTTTATTTTCAATACCGCAGCAGAGTTTGTCCGTCAACGATTACGCGAAAAGTACAGCTCAATGTAACACCGTAGGTTATAAATTTTAGAAACGAATATTATTTTATTGAATTATATAGCTGCTCACTTTTAAGCTGTATGGCTCAATTTAGAGAAGGAAGCACGGAGTTGATGACTATCAATGAGTACTTTCGACGAATAAATTGGGCTAAACAGCAACAAAGTGTGTAGTTATAAACTAATTATAGAGTTGTTATATGAATAAGTGGTTTAAATCGGGTTCACCCTGGATATGGCTATCGGCTGGTGGTGTAAGTATCAGTCTAATTTCAGTGTTAGGTTTGCTTTGGCTTATCGCCTCACGAGGTTTATCTTACTTTTGGCCTAGTGAGCTTTATCAATTTGATCTTACAGATGAGCATGGCGCAAAGAGTGTTGTTATTGGTGAAATCTACGATAGAGAGCAAATTCCAGTAAGTCAATTAGCACATTTAAATTTAGCGCTTGACCCGGAACAAGAAATATTAGAACGACTGTTAATCAAAACAGGTAACCGAGAGTTGGTGAGTTTAGATTTTCGTTGGTTATTAAGTCATAACATCAAAAGGACGCAAACACCCAAAGACTTGGTTGTTGTTGAGCGCAGCACTCATGGTAATTTTTACGGTTTCATTGAAAGCGTTGTGGTTGATGGTAACGAAGTTGATAAAAATAAGCTGTCAGAATTATTAATGCGTGTTGAAAATTTTCAAGATCAGATTGATGAATTGCAAAAATCAGATATTGGTGCAATTAACTATCAGTTAGAACGACTGCGGTTAAAAACACGTAAGTATCAGTTACAAGATAAACTGACTCCCAAGTTACAAGCACAAATTGATAGTGAAGTAGCGACATTAAATCAAGATTACGCATTACTAGAAAAAGAACTGATGGGTTATCGTGAAGAAATATCACGTGATCATATTGTTATGCGCGCTATGGATGGTCAGCTAGTCACGATTAATTTTGAATATATCCTGAAAGTTACCTTCAATAACCAACTTAGCGTAATCGAAAAAACGGCGTTGTTTTTTAGTCAAATAGGCTCATTTATTATTGATGACCCTCGTGAAGCGAACACGGAAGGAGGGGTCTTTCCTGCTATTTTTGGCACTGTACTTATGGTGTTATTGATGACAGTCATCGTTTCACCATTTGGGGTCATTGCAGCTATCTATTTACATGAATATGCAGGTAAAAATGCATTTACTAAGCTGTTACGTATTGCTGTCATTAACTTAGCGGGTGTACCGTCAATTGTTTATGGTGTCTTTGGTTTAGGTTTCTTTGTTTATATGGTGGGGGGCTCACTTGACCAATTATTTTATTCAGAAAACTTACCCAGCCCAACCTTTGGTACACCAGGTGTTTTATGGTCAGCACTAACACTGGCAATATTAACTTTACCCGTTGTTATCGTTTCTACAGAAGAAGGCTTATCACGCATACCATCAGCAATGCGTCATGGTTCACTAGCATTAGGTGCTACCAAGGCAGAGACCCTGTGGCGAATCATTTTACCTATAGCAAGTCCTGCTATTATGACGGGTATTATTTTAGCTATAGCCCGAGCAGCGGGTGAGGTCGCGCCATTAATGTTGGTTGGTGTTGTTAAAATGGCGCCTAACTTACCTTTAGACGGTAATTTCCCCTTCTTGCATTTAGATCGAAAGTTCATGCATTTAGGCTTTCATATATATGATGTAGGTTTTCAAAGTCCGAATGTTGAGGCCGCACGTCCATTGGTTTTTGCAACAGCTTTACTCTTAGTGAGCATTATTGTCGCCTTGAATATGACTGCCGTTTCTATCCGAAATAGATTGCGTGAAAGATATAAGATGTTAGAGCACTAGTTTGCTCTGACAAAATTTAGTAATGAGTAATGTTAGGTTACTCATTACGGTAAGTAATTTTAAATTCATAATTTAAATCTGTAAATTATGATTAATGAAAAGTGATTAGAGAAACACCTATTATGATTTCTATAAGCCCAAAAGCGTTAACGCCTGGCTCAGACACATCTTTTGAACAAAAGTTAGACTTAACAAATTTAACACCAGAGCAAGTTGCCTTAGATATTAATAAATTAAATTTATTTTATGGAAAAAAACAAGCACTAAATAATATTAGTATGTCCATTCCTAAAGGGCAGGTAACAGCGTTCATTGGTCCTAGTGGCTGTGGTAAATCAACGTTATTACGCTCTATCAACCGCATGAACGATTTGGTTGATAATTGCCATATCACAGGCGAAATAAACCTTCATGGAAACAACATCTATGACAAACATGTTGATGTTGCAGAGCTAAGACGCAAAGTCGGCATGGTCTTTCAGCGTCCTAACCCATTCCCTAAAAGCATTTATGAAAATGTGGTCTATGGTTTACGTATTATGGGCGAAAATAATCGTCGCAGACTTGATGACGCCGCAGAGAAATCATTACGCAGTGCAGCACTTTGGAATGAAGTCAAAGATAGATTGCATGAAAGTGCATTAGGGTTATCAGGAGGTCAACAGCAGCGTTTAGTTATTGCTCGCGCTATTGCTATTCAGCCCGAGGTATTACTTCTTGATGAACCAACCTCTGCACTTGACCCTATTTCAACCTTGACCATTGAAGAGTTAATCAATGATCTGAAGAAACAATTTACTGTGGTAATCGTGACGCATAATATGCAACAAGCTGCCCGGGTATCAGATCAAACAGCATTTATGTATATGGGTGATTTAATTGAGTACAGCGATACTAATACTTTATTTACCACACCAATGAAAAAGAAAACAGAAGATTACATTACTGGTCGTTATGGTTAATAATCGAAGAATAAAAACTAGCGATAAAATACAAGCATACACCTTTGGAAGGACATCCCATGGATAACTTACAGATTGGTCGTCATATTTCCGGCCAATTCAATGAAGATTTAGAACGCGTTATTAACAATGTCATGCATATGGGCGGTTTAGTCGAGAAACAAGTCACAGATGCACTGGCAGCTGTCGAGCAAACTGATGTAGAGTTAGCCAAACAAGTCTTAAGTAATGATTTTCAAGTGAATGCTTATGAAGTAAGCATTGATGACGAGTGTACACGTATTATTGCCAAGCGCCAGCCTGCAGCAGGTGATTTACGCCTCATTATGGCGATTGTAAAAACTATTGCTGATTTAGAGAGAATAGGCGATGAAGCTGAGAAAATAGCTAAAGTTGCCCTTGAAAGTTTCTCATCCCAGCAACAAGATTTATTGGTAAACCTTGATAATTTAGGTCGAAGAGTATTAGAGTTTCTACAAGCTAGTCTTGATGCTTTTACGCGTATGGATTGCGAAACAGCGATTAAAATTCACCAAATGGATGACAAAATAAATCGTGAATATGAAGCGCTTATGCGTCAATTAATGACCTATATGATGGAAGATCCACGTTCAATCCCACAAGTTATGACTGTTATTTGGTCTGCTCGTGCGTTAGAGCGTATAGGTGATCGTTGTCAAAATATTTGTGAATACATCATTTATTTTGTAAAAGGTAAGGTTGTTCGCCATACCACAGCAGAAGATATGAAAAATTTATAAGTTATAAAGTATTAGGGGGGTGACTATAAAGCTTACATAATTCAATTTATTAGCTGTATGTTCTACTTACCCTTAGTGAAAATTAATTAGCGCCGCAGTGCTTAGATGATAGATGCAAGTATTTAAGCTCATATTAGCATTTAACATTAGAAGTTAAATGGGTTACTATCCGCGGCGAATTGAAATGACGAACGTTATACTGACTGGAAACACAATTATGGCCAGAAAT
>Ga0105356_10002726_pt1 | contig 17556 bp, 13 predicted proteins | sample GOMGulsemesocosm_3_FD_83502 | JGI IMG/M metagenome (GOLD analysis project Ga0105356, IMG submission 83502) | Methane-oxidizing microbial communities from mesocosms in the Gulf of Mexico - GOM9D Gulf of Mexico | ecosystem: Environmental > Aquatic > Marine > Cold seeps | place: Gulf of Mexico...
AACATCGCTGCTGAAGGTCAAATCATCATTAAAGATGGCGCATTAGTTGAAGTTAACTGTCAAACTGACTTCGTAGCAAAAGATGACAACTTCTTAGCATTTGCTAACAAAGTTGCTGATGCTGCTGCTGCAGAAAAACTTTCTATCGAAGACTTACAAGCTAAGTTTGAAGAAGAGCGTATTACTCTTGTTACTAAAATCGGTGAAAACATCAATGTTCGTCGTGTAGCTTATGTTGAAGGAACTACGTTAGCTTCTTATAAACATGGTGCTACTATCGGTGTTGTAGTTGCGGGTGAAGGTGATGCAGAATCACTTAAGCACATTGCAATGCATGTTGCTGCAAGTAAGCCTGAGTTCTTAACTCCAGATGATGTTCCTGCTGATGTTGTTGCCAATGAAAAACGCATCCAAATCGAAATGGCGATGAACGAAGGTAAGCCTGAAGAAATCGCTGAGAAGATGGTTACAGGCCGCATGAAGAAGTTCACTGGCGAAGTTTCTTTAACTGGTCAAGCTTTCATCATGGAACCTAAGAAAACTGTTGGTGCTATTCTTAAAGAAAAAGGTATCACTGTATCTAACTTCATTCGTTTAGAAGTTGGTGAAGGTATCGAGAAGAAAGAAGAAGATTTTGCTGCTGAAGTAGAAGCACAAATTGCTGCTGCTAAAGCCTAATTCTTCTTATTTGAACGATTAACTTTGTTGCATTCACTTTTCTACTTAGTTACATATAGCTATATGCGACTAAATTGAAAAGTTCCAGCACCTTGTTCTTCATTCAACTAAATTGAATTATCAAAAGCGTCTACTTAGGTAGGCGCTTTTTTTTGACTTAAATTTGTTATTTACCTGCAAAGAAGCATATTTTCATAATAAAAGTGAGTTTTTTCAGTTAAGACTTTCGTGTGTGCCTTAAAAGTACTAAAATAAGCGCGGTATTTTAACCTCGGCTATCTTTTGCTTAAATTTTCTAACTCTAACCGCTACAGGAATTTTTCCCTATGACAACCAATCCAAAACCTGCTTACCGAAGAATTTTATTAAAACTCAGTGGTGAAGCGCTGATGGGGGATGAGGGTTTCGGTATCGATCCTAAAGTTCTTGATCGTATGGCTCAAGAGATAAAAGAGTTAGTAGAGATGGGGATCCAGGTAGGTCTTGTTATTGGTGGCGGCAACTTATTCCGTGGCGCTGGCTTAGCTGAAGCGGGTATGAATCGTGTTGTAGGTGACCAAATGGGTATGCTTGCGACAGTGATGAATGGCTTAGCTATGCGTGATGCATTACATCGCGCCTTTGTTAATACACGTTTAATGTCAGCTATTGATTTGGCCGGTGTATGTGAACGCTATAATTGGGCTAATGCTATTAGCTTGTTAAAGTCAGGTCGAGTAGTTATCTTTTCTGCTGGAACGGGTAATCCCTTCTTCACAACAGACTCAGCCGCTTGTTTACGTGGCATTGAAATCGAAGCTGACGCCGTACTAAAAGCAACAAAAGTTGATGGTATCTATTCTGAAGATCCAGTTAAAAACCCAAATGCCGAGCTTTATAGTGAATTGAGCTATGACGAAGTACTTGATAAAGAATTAAAAGTAATGGATTTAGCTGCCTTTACTTTAGCACGCGATCACAATATGCCTATTCGTGTATTTAACATGAATAAAGCAGGTGCACTTAAATCTGTCATCATGGGTGATAGTGAAGGAACTGTGATTACACACAAATAACGTTTTGAGATAGAGTCAAAACTCAGTGCTTGTAGGCCAGCGGATAGCTGCTTGCTTAAGTTAACTTGATAATATTTAGGAAATTAACGTGATAGATGAAATAATTGAAGATGCCCAAGAGCGAATGGGCAAAAGTATTGAAGCTTTAAAAAACAGTTTAACTAAAATCAGAACTGGCCGTGCGCACGCTTCATTATTAGATAATATAGTTGTTGAGTATTATGGTATGGATACCCCCTTAAACCAAGTGGGTAATATCTCAGTTCCTGATGCACGTAACCTTTCAATTACTGTTTTTGACAAAGGCATGATTTCTGCTGTTGAAAAGGCGATCATGAAGTCTGATTTAGGCTTAAATCCGCAATCAAATGGCACATTAATTCGTATTCCATTACCTCCTTTGACTGAAGAACGTCGTAAAGACCTAGTGAAAGTTGTACGTGGTGAAGCTGAAGGCGGTAAAGTCGCTATTCGCAATATTCGTCGCGACGCAAACTCTGACTTTAAAAGTTTATTAAAAGATAAAGAGATCAGTGAAGATGAACATCATCAAGCTGAAGACTCAATTCAAAAAGTTACAGATATTTATGTAAAACAAGTCGATGAAGTGCTTGAGAAAAAAGAAGCAGAATTAATGGAAATATAAGTTACTCTATTAAAAGAACGCCATGTTACTGATAAGGTAACTGGCGTTTTTGTTTAATAGCTATTTATAAGTTAATTCTGCTGATATTAAGCTAATTAGCTAAAAAGTGACTTAAATAATGAATGGAAAATTGTTAAGTGAGTAATTGTTAAGTGGATAATACCGAAGTTGTAGCCCAGCAGGCTGAGCGTAAAAATACTCCTCAACATGTCGCTATCATCATGGATGGTAATGGTCGTTGGGCACAGCTACAAGGCAAGGGGCGAGTAGCAGGGCATAAAGCAGGTGTTGAGTCTGTACGAGCTGTTGTTTCGTCTGCACGTAAGTCAAATGTCAAGGCATTGACATTGTTTGCCTTTAGTAGTGAAAATTGGCAGCGACCAGCAAAAGAAGTTGGTGTGTTAATGGATCTGTTCATGTATGTATTAACTAAAGAGGTTAAACGTTTACATAAACATAATATTCGTTTTCAAGTGATAGGTGATTTGAGCCGCTTTTCTGATAAATTACAAAAAAACATCGCTAAATCAGAGCAACTCACCGCTGACAATACTGGTTTGGTTTTATCTGTCGCTGCAAATTATGGCGGTCGCTGGGATATTGTTAACGCGGCTAAAAAGCTCGCTAGTGATGTTGAACAAGGCAGTATGAAACTTGAAGATATCACGGAGCAATCCCTTAATGAACATACCTGTTTAGCTGAACTGCCAACATTAGATTTATTGATCCGCACCGGCGGCGATTTTCGAATTAGTAACTTCTTGTTATGGCAGGCAGCTTACGCTGAGCTTTATTTCACAGATATATTATGGCCTGACTTTAAAGAGGTTCAGTTTGAGCAGGCAATAAAGTGTTTTGACCAACGTGAACGTCGCTTTGGCCAAACAGGTGAACAAGCAAGAAACGAACAAACATAAAAAATAACAGCAAGCCTAGCTCCTTTTGCTTAGAGCTTGCAAGACTCAGATAATGTCTATATGACTATCTATTAAAATAAAAGGGTAGCCCTTGTTAAAACAACGAATTATAACAGCGTTAATAATAGCACCAGCAGCGATTGCAGCTATTTTCTATTTGCCAATGACTTATTTTGCCGGACTTTTAATGGCTATTCTTGCCATAGGCGCATGGGAGTGGGCCCGCTTCATGGGCATTACAAGTAAATTTACTAGGTTAACCTATGCTGCTATAACCAGTGCTTTGATTGCCTCTATATGGTTGCTGTTACCTGTAGAACAAACTTGGTTTATTATCACTGGCCTACAAGTTGAAATTACCTCACTGCTTTGGGTAGCTGTTCTTTGGTGGTGCATTGCCGCATTCTTTATGTTTTCTTATCCAAAATCGAGTGCATTGTGGGCGAAAAATAAAGTCATCATTGCTTTATTTGGTTGGTTAACAATCATACCAACTTGGTTAGCGTTTATGGTTTTAAGAACCAATAATTATGCCCAAGACGAGTTTCAAGGTGCACAGCTGTTGATGTATTTATTTATGCTGGTTTGGAGCGCTGATGTTGGTGCTTACTTTGTAGGTAAGTCGATGGGGAAACATAAGCTGATGCCTAATGTTAGTCCTGGAAAAACGATTGAAGGCTTTTTAGGTGGTGTTGTTTGTGCAGCCATATTGACGGTTATTGTTGGTTTGTCATTGAACTGGTCTAGTGACGAATTTATTACAGCACTACTGGTTACCGCTTTGATTACCTCTGTTTCTGTTCTTGGTGATCTTACTGAAAGCATGTTTAAACGCCAAGCAGGTGTAAAAGACAGTGGTACTATCTTGCCAGGTCATGGTGGGATTTTAGATAGAATAGATAGCTTAACAGCAACGGCGCCAGTATTTGCCCTTTGCTACATATTACTTGCTTAAGAAGTCTTTTTAGCTAGCTACCAAACTAGTGTTTTGAATTGTTAATTGAGGAAAGTACGTGTCTAAACGTCAACTATGTATCTTAGGTTCAACGGGCTCTATCGGCTGCAATACCCTTGATGTTGTACGCCTTCACCCAAATAAATTTCAAGTGGTAAGTTTGGCAGCAAACGCAAGTGTTGATGTTATTTTTGAGCAATGTCTCGAATTTAAACCTAAACAAGTGGTTTTAGTGTCCACTGAGCATGCCAAGCAATTGGCTAAAAAGCTAAGTGAAGCAAAGGTAAATGAAATTTCGGTATTATCAGGTACACAAGCTTTAATTGATATTGCCCAATGCGATAGCATTGATACTGTGATGGCAGCTATTGTTGGCGCCTCTGGTCTATTACCAACCCTTGCAGCCGTAAATGCTGGCAAACGTGTATTGCTTGCCAATAAAGAAGCTCTGGTAACTTCTGGAGCCATTTTTATGGCCGCAGTGAAATCATCAGGTGCAGAGCTTTTACCGATAGATAGTGAGCATAATGCTATCTTTCAATGTTTACCCTCTCAGCAACAAGACGTTATTGGTGAGTGCCAACTGCTCGCAAATGGTATCAGCAAAATTTTATTAACAGGCTCCGGTGGACCTTTTAGGACCTGGAGTGTTGAATCACTAGATAATGTCACTCCAGCACAAGCCTGTGCACACCCTAACTGGGCAATGGGGCGAAAGATATCAGTAGACTCTGCCACTATGATGAATAAAGGGCTTGAGTTTATTGAAGCTAAGTGGCTTTTTAATGTTGAACCCGATGATATTCAGGTTGTATTACACCCTCAAAGCACTATCCATTCAATGGTGCAATATAAAGATGGCTCTGTTATTGCTCAAATGGGTAATCCAGATATGCGCACACCGATAGCACATGCACTAAGTTATCCTGAGCGAATTGAATCAGGTGTTGCACCACTAGACTTTTTCAATACCGCTGCCTTTGAATTTCAAGCGGTGGATTTTGTCAAATACCCGAACTTAAAATTAGCAATAGATGCTTGTAAACAAGGGCAAGCGGCATGTACTGCACTTAACGCTGCTAATGAGATTGCTGTTGCTGCTTTTCTAGAAGAAAAAATAAAATTTACTGATATTTTTAAAATAAATGAAACTTCTGTGAAAAAATTTGTCTCACAACAGGTAGACAATATTAATGAGGTTATTACCCTTGATCAAGAAGTGCGTACTTTTGCACAAACATTGTTGGCTGATTTCACTGGTATTTAAAGCTTAGAATGCTAAAGGGTAAAGAGTAGTATGATTGATTTTTTGTGGAACCTAGCTTCTTTTGTTATTGCATTAGGTATTCTAGTAACAGTACATGAATATGGTCACTTTTGGGTTGCCAGAAAGAACGGTGTAAAGGTTGAGCGCTTTTCTGTTGGCTTTGGCCGTGCAGTTTGGCGTAAAACAGGTAAAGATGGCACTGAATATGTTTTGGCAATGATACCATTAGGTGGCTATGTCAAGATGCTGGATGAGCGAGTAGATGATGTTCAGCCAGAAGATAAAGACAAAACGTTTAATATCAAATCTGTTTATCAGCGTATAGCAATTGTTGCTGCTGGCCCTATGGCAAACTTTATCTTTGCTTTGTTTGCCTTTTACCTTATGTTTTTAATAGGTGTGCCTAGTGTGAAGCCTATTATTGGAAATATTGCACCAAGCTCAATAGCAGGGCAAGCGAATTTAGTTGAGGGCAGTGAAATCTTGAGTATCTCAGGAAAGGCTACCCGTGATTGGCAAGAAGTAAATTTAGCGCTTATTGCTGAAATTGGCAGCGACAAGATTGAGTTTAAAACGAAGAACAGTGATAGCCAATATGTGACAACCTTTGTATTAGATACCCGAGACTGGCAGTTTTCTCCAGATAAAACCTCAGCATTAACAAGTTTAGGTATAACTCCTTTTAGACCAAAAGTGCATAATGAACTAGCAGCAGTAGCTGAAAATAGTCCGGCCTCAATTGGCGGCTTGTTAGTAGGTGATAAACTTATCGCTGTAGGTGACACACCTACAGGTGATTGGTTATCTTTTTCAAAAGAAATTAAACTATTTCCTGCACAAAAGGTCATAATTAGCATCAATCGTGATGGCGAGGTGTTAACGTTACCGGTAACACCGGAGCGTATTGAGCAATCAGGCAAGTCTGTAGGATATATTGGTGTTGCACCTAAAGCCGATGCTTGGCCACAAGCGTTATTGATTGATTTAACTTATGGACCTATTGACGCTATTAAAGAAAGCGCTCAACGTACCTGGAATTTGACTACCTTAACTTTCAGTATGATTGGTAAATTAATTACCGGAGATGTTTCTGTTAAAAATTTAAGCGGTCCAATCGGGATTGCGCAAGGTGCAGGTAGTAGTGCAGGCCATGGTTTTGTATATTTTCTAGGCTTTTTAGCATTAATTAGTATTAATTTAGGAATAATTAACCTTTTACCGCTCCCAGTACTTGATGGCGGGCACTTACTCTATTATGTTATAGAGCTTTTCACAGGGAAAGAAGTGCCAGAGAAAGTGCAAGAGGCAGGATTTAAGTTTGGAGCATTGGCTCTATTGATGTTGATGGCTATTGGTTTATTTAACGATTTTAGTCGAGTTTTAGGTTAAACAAATTAACAATTTCACTCCCATGTTCGGCAAGTAGTTATGCCTTGTATGTGTAGTTAACGTTTTTATAAAAAGAAGTAACGAAGTTTATAATTTATGATCATGAAAAAAATAGCCTTTGCCCTTTTATTAGGTGCACTTGGAACAACAACACAAAGTGCTCAAGCAGCAGAAAGCTTTCAAGTTGAAGATATTGAAGTTAAAGGTTTGCAACGTGTTGCTTTAGGTGCCGCGCTAACTCATATTCCTTTCAATGTCGGCGATAAACTGAATGACTTTCGTATTTCACAATCCATAAAGGCGCTTTATCAATCTGGGCACTTTAACGATATTCGAGTTTACCAAGATGGTAATCGCTTGGTATACAGGGTAAGAGAACGAGAAACCATTAGTGAAATATTCTTTGATGGTAATAGCGATCTTAAAGACGAGCAGTTAACTGAAAGTCTTGATGGTAGTAACATTCGTGTTGGTGAAACCTTAGACCGAACGGTTATATCAGGCATAGAGATGGGACTGGAGAACTTTTACCACAGTGTTGGTAAGTACAATGCCAAAGTTACCGCTAAAATTACTCATTTACCACGTAACCGTGTCAATTTAGAGTTCTCTTTTGTTGAGGGTGACTCCGCTGCAATAAAGCAGATTAATATCGTTGGTAATGAAGTTTTTTCTGATGCGACTATCCTCGAGAAAATCGAGCTAACTTATGACTCGCCATGGTGGAACTTTATGGCGCAAGATAGGTATCAGAAACAGGCACTTCAAGGTGATATGGAAACGATTAATAGCTATTACCTAAACCGAGGCTATTTACGTTTTAAGGTTGATTCTACCCAAGTATCAATGACGCCTAACAAAGAAGCTGTATATATCGCTCTTAATGTTAGCGAAGGAGAAACCTACACTATCAGCGAAGTTGACTTTATTGGTGATATGGCTGGTTTTGAAAATACTATACGTGCAATTAATCCTCTACAGGCCGATGAGTTATACAACGGCGCCGAAGTGACCTATACCGAAGAGGTTATTAGTAAGTTTTTAGGGCGCTATGGTTATGCTTACCCGAAAGTGACAACCATCCCTGAAATTGATGATGAAAACCATACTGTTAAATTATCCATATCTGTTGACCCAGGCAAGCGTGTCTATGTTAGTCGTATTAACTTCACCGGAAATCATGTAACTGCGGATCATGTTTTACGCCGTGAAATGCGTCAAATGGAAGGAGCTTGGTTATCTAATAGTGTTGTTGAGTCGTCTAAATCATGGTTGATGCGTCTACCGTACATGGAAACCGTTGAATTTGAAACTAAGCAAATTGAAGGTGAAGATGATTTAGTTGATATCGACTTTACTGTAAAAGAACAACCGTCTGGTTCGTTTAATGCAGGTGTTGGTTATGGCTCCCAAACTAAGCTAAGTCTTAATGCTGGTGTACAACAAAATAACTTCCTTGGAACGGGTAACCAGCTAGGCTTTAATGTCGCCAAAAACTATTACCAAAAAAGTGCCACTATTTCATATACAGACCCATATTTTACGGTAGATGCTGTGTCACTAGGCGGTCAGGTTTATTATAGTGAATATGATGCTGGTAATGCCAACATGGTTGAATATAATAATAAAACCTTTGGCTTAGGACTTAATTGGGGCTTCCCAGTTAATGAATACCTGCGTTTGAACTTTGGTGTCGGTTGGAAATATAACCAAATATCACAATTACAAGCCTACGACCAAATTCAAGATTTTTATGATATCTATGCCGATCCTAATGACCCAGATGGTCAGTTAGCCTTTAGAACATTAGACCTAAATGCTGGTTTATCTCGTAGTACATTAAATCGAGGTACTTTTCCTACGGCTGGGTCGCAGCAAAGATTAAATGCTAAAATGACTTCGCCAAAATCTGACTTACAATACTTTAAGTTAAATTATGACGCGAAATTTTACTTTCCACTAACACGTAGCCAAAAATGGTCTGTATTGACTCGCATACAGTTAGGTTATGCCAACGGTTATGGGGATATTGATGGTAATGATCAACTATTACCATTCTGGGAAAACTTTAGTGCAGGTGGTGCTGATACCTTACGTGGTTTTGAGAATAATACTGTTGGTCCTCGTGCAATATACCGAACTCCACAGAAAATTCCGGGCGGCTGTTGTTTAGGACCAGATAATGACTCTATATATGTTAATGAACGTTCAGTCGGTGGTAATGCCATGGCACTAGCAGGTATTGAATTGATTGTACCTACACCATTTTTAGATGAAAGTTATGGAAACAGTGTTCGTACTAGTATCTTCTGGGATGCGGGTAATGTTTGGGATACTGAGTTTGATTTAGAGAACTATGAAGGTTTGGATCCTGTCGAGTATGAGAAAATAGATGACTACTCTGATCCAACACGTTTTCGTAGCTCAGCGGGGCTATCAATCCAATGGCTATCGCCAATGGGACCGATGATTTTTAGTTTTGCTAAGTCAATTAGAGAAGAGGAAGGTGACGATAGCTCATTCTTTAGCTTCAATATCGGTAAAACATTTTAAAAAGCAGGTTTAGCTGCTTAATATGAATTAATCTTGTTATATTAACGGGTAAGATAGATAAAACTGTTAATTACAAGCAACAAATAATAAATAAAGGGGAACGGCGTTGAATAAAGTTATTAAAACTATGGTTATGGGCGTAGCTGCATCAGGTATGTTATTAGCAAGCTCAGTAATGGCTGCAGATCAAAAAATTGGTGTAGTAAACTTTCAAGAAGTTATGGGGAAAATCCCACAAACTGCTGCTTTGATGCAAAGTTTAGAAGCTGAGTTTAAAGATGAAAAAGCAATCATCACACAACTTGAAAAAGATATTAAATACTATCAAGAAAAGCTTAAGCGTGATGGTGCGTTAATGGCAGCAAAAGAAAAAGATGAGCTAAACGCAAAAGTTAAATCACTTTTCCAAGAATACCAAGTAAAAGGCAAGGCATTACAAGATAAAGCTAGCCAACGTCAAAACCAAGAAACCAATAAAATCATTGCGTTAGTTCGTCAAGCTGTAGACAACATTGCCGCTAAAGAAGATTATGATTTAGTGCTTTCTCAGCAAGCTGTTGTTTTCTCTAAGCCAGACTCCAGTATCACAGATATTGTGGTTGAGCATGTAAGTAAGCTTAAATAAGCTGTTCTATCTATGACTTACACGCTAGCTGAAATAGCCACAAAACTCGATGCTAAATTGGTGGTTCCTCCGGGGCTTGACCCTTTAGAGGTCTCACTACGACCAATAACCAGTTTAGCGACATTAACAAATGCAGCTTCTGGTCAAGTAGCTTTTCTTGCTAATAGTAAGTATCAGCAACAACTAAGCACGACGCAAGCATGTGCCGTTATTGTTTCGCCCGATGCTGTTGAAGCCTGTCAAGTTAGCGCTCTTGTCATGGATAACCCGTATATGGGGTATGCCATCTTAGCTAATTTACTGGATAGCACACCGAAAGTGGCTTGTGGTATCCATAAAAGTGCAGTCATCGCTGATGACGTTTCATTAGGTGATAATGTTAGCATTGGTGCTAATGCAGTTATCGAGTCTGGTGTACAGTTAGCGGATAACGTCAGTATTGGTGCCGGTTGCTTTATTGGTCAAGGTGTTAAAATAGGTGAGTCGACTTCACTATGGGCAAATATTACTATTTACCATCAAGTTGAAATTGGTCATCACTGTTTGATTCAAGCGAATACTGTTATCGGCTCTGATGGCTTTGGTTATGCACCCGTGAAAGGTCCATATAAGTGGCATAAGATTCCACAACTTGGTAGCGTCATTATTGGTAATCATGTTGAAATTGGCTCTAGTACTACGATTGATCGCGGTGCCCTTGATAATACAGAAATAAGAGATGGCGTTATTTTAGATAACCAAATACAAATAGCCCATAATGTTATTGTTGGTGAAAACACCGCAATGGCTGCTTGTAGTGTTATTGCGGGTAGTACCGTAATGGGTAAAAACTGTACAATAGCAGGCTTGGTTGGTATTAACGGTCATATAAATATTGCGGATAACTGTATTTTTACTGGTATGGCAATGGTGACGAAGGATATTAACGAAGCAGGTGTTTATTCTTCTGGTATGCCAGCGGCACCAAATAAAGAATGGAATAAGACTAATGCTAGAGTTAAACGCCTAGATAGCTTAACTAAACGAGTGAAAGAGTTAGAAAAATTACTCGCTAATAGCTAGCAATTAATCCAGCCAATGCGTAAAATATGACAAAGCATCTTCCATCGCATTAGATGACACAGACGCACATATTATAGGTGGTTAGTTATCCATTAACTAACCACGCTAGCCAACAAGGAATTTTCATTTGGACACTGTAAAAAAACCAATCGATCTTAACGAAATTAAAACATTAATCCCACACAGATACCCAATGCTATTAGTGGATAAGGTTGTAGATCATGAACCCGGTAAAACCTTACACGCCATTAAAAATGTTACCATTAATGAGCCAGTTTTTACTGGTCACTTTCCAGAACTAGCCATTTTCCCCGGTGTTTTGATTCTCGAGGCTTTAGCACAGGCCACAGGTATTCTTGGTTTTAAAAGCACAGAAGGTCGTGATGATAACGAGATGTACCTTTTTGCATCGATAGACAATGCAAAGTTCAAAAAACCTGTACTTCCTGGTGATACCATGAATCTTCACGTAGAATTTATTAAAGAACGTCGAGGGATGTGGAAGTTTTATGGCGAAGCCATAGTTGATGGCAAAGTCGTTTGTAGTGCCGACCTTATGTGTGCTCGACGCGCTTTATAACTTTTATTTAATACTTTATTTCGTACTTTATTTGGTAATCAACGCTCACTTATTCAGTAGAAGATTAAACATATGATACATCCTCAAGCTATTATTGAACCCGGTGCAGTTATTGGCGAAAATGTTTCAATAGGTCCTTGGACTCATATTGCCAGTAACGTAGTTATTGGTGATAACTGTGAAATTAGCTCACATGTTGTAATTAATGGTCCTACACGCATTGGTAAAGGCAACCGCATATTTCAATTCGCCAGTATTGGTGAAGATTGTCAAGATCTGAAATATGCAGGAGAGCCAACAGAGTTAATTATCGGTGACAATAATACTTTTCGAGAGTCTTGTACTATCCACCGCGGTACCATCCAAGATAACAGCCTAACTCAAATAGGCAGTAATAACTTGTTCATGGCTTATACCCATGTTGCCCATGATTGTATGGTTGGAAGCAATTGTATTTTTGCCAACAATGCATCAATTGCTGGACATGTTCATGTTGGTGATTATGCTATTATTGGTGGCATGGTAGGTGTACATCAGTTCTGTCACATCGGCGCGCATAGTTTTATTGCCGGTAATGCATTAATCCTTAAAGACGTACCTGCTTATGTTATGGCTTCTGGACAGCCAGCTAAACCATTTGGTTTAAACAGTGAAGGTTTGAAACGCCGTGGCTTTAGTAAAGAAATTATTTTATCGATCAAACGCGCCTATAAAGTGATGTATCGTCAAGGCCTATCTGTAGATGAAGCATTATCTGCTATCGCCGAAATGCCAGAACAATCTGAAGAATTACAAGCCTTTTGTGATTCAATCACTAATTCAAATCGCGGCATTATACGTTAGAAGCTTTGGTTAAAGTTATTGCGTAAAAGATAATGCGCTAAGCTTCTGCTGCAAATATGTACCGTTAGAGGTACCGTTAATTTAAGGTACCTTTAACGACTATGACTGTCCCAAATCAAACCTCTGAAAAACAAACCGTCTTTGCTATTGTTGTTGGAGAACACTCAGGTGACACCCTAGGTGAAGGTCTAATACGCTCATTGCGAGAGACTCACCCTAATGCTAAGTTTATTGGTATTGGCGGTCCTAAAATGTTGGCGCTAGGTTTTGAAAGTATATTCGCTATGGATGAACTTTCGGTAATGGGCCTGGTTGAAGTTCTTGGCCGAATTCGTCGCTTATTACATGTTCGTAAAACATTAACGCAATTCTTTACAGCCAATAAGCCAGATGTTTTCATTGGAATAGATGCCCCAGATTTTAATATCGGTCTTGAATTAAAACTCAAATCCCAAGGTGTTAAAACCGTTCACTATGTTAGTCCATCGGTATGGGCTTGGCGTGAAAAGCGTATCTTTAAAATAGCAAAAGCGACCAATATGGTGCTAGCGTTGTTGCCGTTTGAGAAAGCCTTTTATGATAAACATCAGGTACCTTGTACTTTTGTAGGTCACCCACTTGCTGATGATATTCCAATGCAAAGTGATAGAAACTTAGCAAGAAATGCACTTTCTCTTCCTCTAGATAAAAAGATTCTAGCGCTAATGCCAGGCAGTCGTGGAGGAGAACTCTCCCGCTTACTTGAAGACTTTTTTGAAAGTGCGAAACAACTGCAAGCTGAGGATAGTGAGTTAGTCTTTGTTGCACCAATGATCAGTGATAAACGAGTCGAGCAATTTAATGCCCTTAAAGCAGAGTTTGCGCCAAACTTAGCTGTGACCGTAATCCTAAACAAAACACAAGAAGTCATGGCGGCAAGTGACTGCCTACTCACGGCCTCGGGCACTGTAACTCTAGAGGCAGCTCTAATTAAAAGACCTATGGTCATCTGCTATAAATTTAGCCCAATGACATTTCTCTTAGGCCGTTGGCTGGTTAAGCTAAAGTGGTTCTCGTTACCAAACTTACTAGCAAACAAAACGCTAGTACCCGAGTTGTTGCAAAAACAAGTGTGCCCAGAAAAAATTGTCCCTTTGGTTAAAGAGCGTCTGTATCAAGACCAAAGCCAACTCAATGAGAGTTATAGCCAAATCCACCAGCAATTAAAATGTGACGCTAGTGCACAAGCGGCTAAAGCCGTAATAGATGTTCTAGACTTATAGTCGCTTTATATCTATTTTTACACCACATTAAAAACAATAACTTAAATAAGATTATACCTATGGCCAGCAAACAAACTTTTCCTGATTTTGAGTACCCTATCGCTTATTGCATTGCAGGTGTTGATGAAGTTGGCCGTGGACCTTTGGTTGGTGACGTAGTTACTGCCGCAGTTATATTAGACCCTGACAATCCAATCGAGGGGTTAATGGACTCTAAAAAATTATCCGAAAAGAAACGAGCCTTGTTATCTGTTGAAATAAAAGAAAAAGCAACAGCTTGGTCTATTGGCCGCGCTAGCCCTGAAGAAATTGATACCTTAAATATTTTGCACGCGACTATGCTTGCCATGCAACGCGCTGTTGCAGGTTTAGCAGTAGAACCTGATTTTGTCCTCGTTGATGGCAATCGTTGTCCTACTTTTTTGGTTAAAGACAAAAACCAAGGTAGTGAGTTAGACAATGAAGAACCACAACAAAGTCCAAGGATTACCAGTCAAGCGGTAGTAAAAGGAGATGCCCGAGTCGCAGAGATTAGCGCGGCGTCAATTATTGCTAAAGTTGCCAGAGACGATGAAATGATAGCCTTAGATAAACTGCATCCAGAGTATGGTTTTGCTAAACATAAAGGTTATCCAACGAAGTTACATCTTGAAATGATTATCGAACATGGTGTTTTAGATTGTTACCGACAAAGCTTTAAGCCAGTAGCGAGAGTGCTAGGTACATACCATGACTGAAATGACTGCTGAGACATTTGTTGAAGAAGAAACTAACGTTTTTATTCCCCCTAAGTTTATTCACTTACGTGTACATAGTGACTTTTCTATGTGCGACGGTCTAAAAAAAGTTAAGCCAATTATTGCCAAAGCTGCCGAGCTGAACATGCCTGCGCTAGCCCTTACCGACCAAACTAACTTATGTGGTCTGGTTAAATATTACCATGCGGCACATGGCGCTGGCATCAAACCTATCATTGGCTGTGACTTTTGGGTTAAAAGTGATGAACTTGAAGATGAGTTGTCACGAATCGTTGTACTTACCACTAACAATGTTGGTTATAAAAATATAACCGAGCTTATCTCTAAAGCTTACATGCGTGGTCATATTCAAAATAAAGCAGTAATTGATAAGCATTGGCTTGTTGAATTTAAAGAAGGTTTAATAATACTTTCTGGTGGTCGTGAAGGTGATATCGGTAAAGCACTATTAAAAGGTAATACTGAATTAGTTAGCGAAATGGTTAGTTTTTACCAGCAACACTTTGAACGCAGTTTTTTCCTTGAGCTGATCAGAACAGGACGAGATGATGAAGAAAATTATATTCATCTTGCTGTAGAATTAGCAGAACAACAGGACTTACCTGTTGTGGCAACCAATGAGGTGATGTTTCTCGAGCCTGAAAACTTTGATGCTCATGAAATTCGTGTTGCCATTCATGACGGTTTTACCCTAGACGATAAACGACGTCCTAAACGCTATAGCTCAGAGCAATACTTACGTAGCGAGGAGGAAATGTGTGAGTTATTCAGCGACATTCCCGAAGCTTTAGCTAATAGTGTAGAAATCGCAAAACGGTGTAATGTTACCGTCACCTTAGGTGAGTACGTATTACCAGACTTCCCCACGGAAGGCCTAGAAATCAATGATTTTTTCATTAAGGTATCCGAAAAAGGTTTAGAGAAGCGCCTAGATCAACTCTTTGACCGTAATGCCGATGACTTTGCCACAATAAGAGCGCCTTACGATGAACGCTTAAAGGTTGAGCTTGAAGTTGTTAACAATATGGGCTTCCCTGGTTACTTCTTGATTGTAATGGAGTTTATCCAGTGGAGTAAAGACAACAATATCCCTGTTGGCCCCGGTCGTGGCTCAGGCGCAGGTTCATTGGTTGCTTATGCCCTTGATATTACCGATCTTGATCCACTTGAATATGATTTACTCTTTGAGCGCTTCTTAAACCCTGAACGTGTCTCAATGCCGGATTTCGATATCGATTTTTGCATGGATAGACGTGATGAGGTAATCGATCATGTAGCCGAGCTTTATGGTCGTGATGCGGTTTCGCAAATTATTACCTTTGGTACTATGGCAGCGAAAGCGGTAATCCGCGATGTTGGACGGGTATTAGGTCACCCATACGGGTTTGTTGATAGAATTTCAAAACTTATTCCACCAACACCAGGAATGACCTTAAGTAAAGCTTTCGAAGAAGAGCCTAAACTTCCAGAAGTATACGCACAAGACCCTGAAGTCAAAGATCTTATCGATATGTGTCGTATCCTCGAGGGTACAACGCGTAATGCCGGTAAACATGCTGGTGGTGTTGTAATTTCACCGACTACCATTACCGATTTTGCACCACTGTATTGTGATGATGAAGGTAATAACCCGGTAACACAATTTGATAAAAATGATGTTGAAGATGCTGGCTTAGTTAAGTTCGATTTCCTTGGATTAAGAACATTAACAATTTTGCAGTGGGCCATCGAAATGGCCGATGCAAAATTGCTAAAAGCGGGCAAAGAGCCCATTGATATAACCAAAATCAACCTAGAAGATAAAGCTAGCTTTAAATTATTACTTGCCTCAAAAACCACTGCCGTATTTCAGCTTGAATCCAGTGGTATGAAATCATTAATTGAAAAATTAAAACCGGATTGCTTTGAAGATATTATCGCACTGGTGGCTTTATTCCGTCCAGGTCCATTGCAATCAGGCATGGTTGATAACTTTATTGAGCGTAAACATGGCCGTGAAGAGATAAGCTATCCTGATGAAACTTGGCAACATATTGACTTAAAACCCGTACTTGAGCCTACCTACGGTATTATCTTGTATCAAGAGCAAGTAATGCAAATTGCTCAGGTACTTGCTGGCTACTCACTTGGTGGCGCAGATATGCTTCGTCGTGCCATGGGTAAGAAAAAACCAGAAGAAATGGCTAAACAGCGTGCTGGCTTTGAAGAAGGCGCAATTGGTCGTGGTGTTGATGGCGAGCTAGCCATGAAAATCTTCGATTTAGTAGAGAAGTTCGCTGGTTATGGTTTCAACAAATCTCACTCGGCAGCTTATGCGTTAGTGTCTTACCAAACTTTGTGGATGAAGACACATTTCCCTGCACCATTTATGGCTGCTGTTATGTCAGCGGATATGGATAATACCGAAAAAATTGTTACTCTGGTTGATGAATGTAGCAATATGGATATTGATTTATTACCGCCTGATGTTAACGCTGGCCAATATAAATTCACCGTTAATGATGATGAACAAATTGTTTATGGCATTGGCGCGGTGAAAGGTGTAGGTGAGGGTCCTATTGAAGCGATTATTGCTGCGCGTCAATCAGGCGGACCTTTTACTGACTTATTTGATTTCTGTGCACGTCTAGACCTTAAAAAAACTAATAAACGTGTCTTAGAAAAGCTCATTAAATCTGGCGCTATGGATAATTTAGGGCCAATGCCTCAGCAAGGTAAAACTAAAGAGCAGGGCGCCAATCGTGCTGCTCTTTTTGCAACGCTGCCAGAGGCGATAAAAGCGGCTGAGCAACATGCAAAAGCCGAATCGTTAGGTCAAAATGATCTTTTTGGTTTAATTAATGATGAACAAACAGATTCCAGGCAAACTTTTAAAGAAGCGCGAGCTTGGCCTGAAGAAGTATGGCTTGATGGTGAAAAAGAAACATTAGGGCTTTATTTAACCGGGCATCCAATAAATCGTTATT
>Ga0105356_10002731_pt1 | contig 17539 bp, 8 predicted proteins | sample GOMGulsemesocosm_3_FD_83502 | JGI IMG/M metagenome (GOLD analysis project Ga0105356, IMG submission 83502) | Methane-oxidizing microbial communities from mesocosms in the Gulf of Mexico - GOM9D Gulf of Mexico | ecosystem: Environmental > Aquatic > Marine > Cold seeps | place: Gulf of Mexico...
CCGTTCACTCATTTATTGTGCGATGAATTTCAAGATACAGATAACATTCAATATGCTTGGTTACAGGAACATGCCAAAAATGGAGTGAAAATCACTACTGTAGGTGATGATGATCAATCGATATACGGTTTTCGGCACTCTAAAGGTTATGCGGTCATGAGGCAGTTCAAAGAGGAATTTAATGCTGTGAGCCATGTGTTATCAACTTGTTTTCGTTGTCACTCTGAGATATTGGCTGCTGCAGAGAAAGTAGTAGAAATCAATGTCGATAGAGTGCCAAAAACAATGATGTCCAGTGTTGGCCCTGGAGGAGAAGTATATATCAATGGCTTTGAAACAAAAGATGAAGAAGCTGAGCGTGTGATCGAAATATTGTCCTATTTTGAGGGAGAAGAATTTTCGATATTAGCTCGGACCAATATTCAATTGGATCTAATTGAAGGGATTTTAAAGGCCAAGGATATTGAATATAATCGAAATATTAAAAATGGCTTTTGGGAGTTGCCACAAGTTGATTCATTTTTGAAAATATTGTATTCAATAGCTGCTCCTTATGATGTACGTTACATCAATGAAATATTAGGATTTCTGGAAGAAGATGAAGAAGAAATACTCATTCTAACTAAAGAATCTCGAAAAAGTCAGGGCTTTTTTGCTATTTCAGACAGTATTTTAGAAAACTGTCTGCCATCAACCAAGCAACTTCATAAAATTTTTATCATGATCGGTGCTGATACTATAGATGAAGAGATGATCCGAAAACGCATGGAGACACTGATATGTTTGATAAGTGACGCGAAAGGGAAGAAAGATGGAAAAGGTTTAGCTGCAGCAATAGCCGTAAAAGATATTTTAGTTAAGCATGGGGAAGGAAGTCTACATGAGCGAATTGATAACATTGTGTATCGCCTTAAACCTAAATTTGAAAAGAAATATAACGAAAAAGAAGCCCTCTCCAAAAAAATAACTCTTTCTACGTTACACGGTGCTAAAGGACTCGAGTGGAGAAATGTCATCATCTTGGGTGTATCAGAAGGCATATTACCTTATTCAAAATGCATATCAACCGATGAAGAGCGCAGGTTGCTTTATGTCGGCATGACAAGAGCTGAGCAACGTTTGTATATGCTTTATAATGGAATGCCGAGTGAATTTCTTATTGAAGCTTTCCCACATATGTTTTCTGACGTATGTGAAGAAGAAGATTGGTAAAGATTTATTGATTCCGTAGGTCACACCCCCAACTTTATACGAGCATAAACTTTCAAAGCCACACACCTATCGGTTACTATTTAAGACATCTGTTCGCTAAATATAGACTTTGATTTGCTAACTTTTTCTTGCAGGAGCTTTTCTAGCTATCTATCTGTATTACGTTCACTATCTTTAAGGATAGCTAACATTAGGGTATATACTCTATGGCGCTAACGCCCCCAAAGCGCCATAAAAAGCACCGTCAGACCCTTGTATGATTTATCCAATAAACTAAACGTAAATGAAAGAGCACATGATGACTGATTTTCAAGTGTTCATATCAATGAATCAAAGACCTCCCCCATTGCTTGTTATACCAATTCCATTAATTAATTCCCACTCTGATTCAGTCTCTACCACACTGCTCCATAACTCTAAATACATGGAGTATCTAAACATTCCAGACTAGACTGCACTCATCAACAATATAGTCATAGTCCTTAAATCACGGATTATTTTGCTCGCTTTTCCTTAACCATTGCCTAACCTGTTCGAGTGGGTTTGGTTTAGGGGAATATTGTGGCAACTTAAGAGTTGATAAATTATCGAACTTTTCTACTAGATAAGATAGATGCCAAAGAGATCCAGTACATTGTAAATTAATCCACATAAAAATCCGAATTTATAGATGCCACAAGATGATGCTGATGGTGAACTTATCTTTCATTACTGGTGTAATGTCTTAACAGAAATATATTAAGTTCAACATCAGGCGTTTAATAAACAGTAAATAAGCTAAGAGATCTTCTCAGCATCTCATAAACTTAGCAAAAAGCAATAAATCGTATTGACTTCCAACTGCCACCGGTGGCAAAATGTCATTTAAACAAAATATGTGACCTAGCCAAATAGGTACAAATTATCGCTATTAATTGAATGTTTACAATGACAATAGACAATCCCCTAGCTCAATTTTTCGGCCTACTTAGTTTTGTCATTGCCGTGCTGTGCTATTTACAAAAAAGTGATACCCATTTTAAGTATGTGATGCTCGCTCTTAATATCGTTCATACATTGCATTATTTTTTATTGGGTGCAATTACATCAGCTGTTTGCACTGCAATAGCCATTGTTCGTACATATAGTTCGATAAAAACAAATTCTAGGTATGTCGCATATTTCTTTATATTTATAGTCATATTCATCAACGAAACTTGGATAGTCGAACATTGGTTTGACAGACTTAGTGTAATGGGCTCTTGTGTTGGTACTTATGGTATGTTTTGTTTAACGGGTATTCGCATGCGATTAGCTTTTCTGTTGGGTTCTATTTGCTGGCTCATTAATAATTATTTAGTCTTTTCAATTGGCGGTATGGCATTAGAAACGGTGGCTATAATTGTTAATCTAAAAACTATTCATAGTTTATTCAAATACCAGCCAAACAAAACCGAAAATACATTAAAGGAGATATCCGAAAGTTAAGCTGGTTAATCCATTCACCTCAATTTAAATACCCTTACTGATAATAACTTAGCGTTAAGTGTTTTGGATCTGGTAAGCGTAACCGATGACTTAACGGATTATTCATTTTTTTAAGCTCTGTTAACACTAATTGTGCCACTTCTCTAGCGCCTAAATGATTCAAGTGGGTATTATCTTTTACCCCATTGGGATAGTTGGGGTGCAAATCTGGAAGTATATGCATAAAACGTAAAGCTGAGCCTTTATTACCTAATTGCTCAAAATAATGCTGAGTTATTGTTTCCATATCTATAAAAGTAACATTTGTCTGTTTAGCTACTTGCCTCACCAAATCGGCATATATAGGATGAGTGTCTTTAATGCTACCATCAGCATTAAAATATCGTCGAGTTATTGGCGTCATTAGTATTGCATGAGCTTGTTTAGCACGAACATTATTTATGAAGCTAGTTAAATTAGCCTTAAACTCTTCAGGCGCCGTGTAGCGATCCATTTTATGTTTGGACTGATCATTATGGCCAAACTGGATAATTACAAAATCACCTTTAGTTAACTCACTATTGATACGTTGCCAGCGTTTCTCGCTAATAAAGGTACGCGTACTACGGCCATTTTTAGCGCGATTTTCAACAACAACATTTTCATCAAAAAAGTAGCTAAATGGCATTCCCCAACCTGTTTCAGGGTAGTCTTTAACGTTCTTAATTGACATAGTTGAGTCCCCTGCCATAAAAATTCTTGTCACTTCGCTGGCACTTGTTATTGAAGAGCACAACAATGAAATCATAAAAAATATACCTTTAACCATACCATTTCCTTTTTCAACTAATTTGACTAGCATTGGACTATTGAGTCAACGCCTCTAAATACTGTTCGAGTAAGTTACTATCAGCGAGATTTGGCTGATTTTTATCATACTGTGAATACCATTTCTTTAACCATAGATCATCTATACCGTCTTGGTTTTCATCGACAATTGCAGGGAACTTTTCAAATTCAGCTGCGTAGTCAGCCCAACTACTCATTTGTTCACTTTCATGATTAATGATGCCATTATTGTTAACCGCTAGTTTTCCTTGTAACTGAAGGTATACTTCACTGTCGACGCTATCTGTATAACTCCCATGAGCATTTTTACTGGCGCCAATTTGTTTTTGTTCAATAGCCCGTAAAAATATCTCGCTAGCAGGTAGCGCTTGTTGATAAATATTTTGTGACTTATCAATTGGCCGTAAAATAGTATGACTCAACCAAGGGCTATCAGGCGTAGAGGCTGTACGTTTAGCTTTTTTATTTTTCCTATAATTTATACCTTGCCAATTATGTTGGCTTAATGACGGCTTTCCTTGATAAACATTGCCCTGAATAAATGCCTGATTTTCACTAATCAAGGGGGAGTACCAAATATCAGCAATTTGGGTAATTTTGCTGGCCGAACCAGGTTTGTAATAATTATTAATTAGATTGAAACGTCCATTTTCAGAGCCATAGACATTATTATGTCCCCAGTTAAAAATGATATTATTTACTATCTCAACAAATTCTTCTGCTTGTGGGTATTTCGGTTTTAAGCGGTGCCCATTAATACGTGGTGTTCTACTTACATGATTCGCTACAATATTATGAATAAAGGAAGCATTGGCTCCCCCCCAAATGCCGCCATAACCATGTTTGCCTTTGGGGTGAATAGAATCATTCAAGCTGTTAGAAATCATTGAGTTTTGCAAAGTGAAATTACGGTTATTATAAAAACTGGCTGTTTCATCCACTGACCAGCTAAATGAGCAATGGTCGATAACGACTTGTTCGCTATTACGTACCGATAAAGCATCATCAGCATAACCAAAAGTACCTAAACGAAATCTAAGATGACGAATGATGACATCATTAGTCTTTGAAATTGAGACTGGTGCGCCAACAAGGGTGATCCCTCCTGGAGAGCTCTGTCCTGCAATGGTTAAGAAACCATTAGAAATTTTTAAGGGTGCGCTGAGCTTAATGACACCCGACACTGAAAAAACAATGATTCGGGCTTTTTTTTGTTTGACCGCATACCGTAACGTTCCCGCTAGTGGATTATCTGCATCATCAATTAAGCTATTAACAATATATAGTTCCCCTCCTCTGCCCCCTTGGCTGTATTTACCAAAGCCTTTTGCATCTGAAAAAGCAAGTTGGTGCTGAATTTCACTGCCATTCACAATTAGTGAGCAACTAAGCACGGTCAAGAATGTTAACAAAGTTATTAATACTATCTTAACTGTAGGAAATCCAAAAACAATTACTCTTTTATACGGCATACACAACCTTATTATAAATAAATTAAAACCATGTTCATTAATCGTTAATACGAAACTCACTGTACTAAAATACGGGTATCTTATTGATTTTATTATTTGTTTCTAAAATGTAACAAGCCGACTTAATTAGTTGACATAAATTAATATTTAATGCTACCTTTTAATGCCACCGGTGGCAATAAGTTTTTATATTGCCACTGTAACAGTGTTTAACAAATAAATAGACTTAAAGTTTCCATCAAGAATAAAAATACAAATAATAAAAATCAAAGGGGATACTATGAAAAAAATGCAATTAACGGCTCTATCAGCTGCAATAGCCTTAGCTCTACCCGTTTTAGCGCAATCAACTGAAGCCGTGACCACTGTTGTTACAAAAAACGCTGAACACAAAACATCTGAGACAAAATCACCTGAAAAAAAAACATCTAATAAAAACTCAAACAAAGAAGATGAAACCGAAGTAATCATTATACAAGGTGTGCATTTAGCTGACGTAAAAGCCCGAGCTATGGAGCGCGAAAGTGACTCCTATAGCTCAGTAATTGCCACCGATGATTTAGGTAACTTTGTTGATCAAAATATCGCTGAATCTTTACGCCGCTTGCCTGGGGTTACCTTAGAGCGTAGTGAAGGGGAAGGAACGCACGTTTCAATTCGTGGTTTAGGACCTAACTTTGTTTCTGTAACTATGAACGGTGCAGAAATGGCCGGTGTTGGCGACAGCCGTGCGGTAGGTTTAGCCGGTCTTTCTGGTGATGGACTTGGCGCTATTGAAGTATTTAAAACCTTAACACCTGAAATGAACTTAAACTCTATTGGTGGTTTGGTCAATGTTAAAGCCATCTCAGCTTACGACACTGGTAAAGAAACCTTTAAAATAAAATTACAAGATTCTTATCAAAAATTAAGTGAACAGCATTCGCCTAAATTTAGTTTAAGTGGTACTGAATTTTTTCTTGATAAAAAAATTGGTATCGGTTTTTCAGGTGCCTATGAGAATCGTAAAACCCATGTTGAAGAAGTACGTCAACATGACACAGCTTCAATGCCGTTCAGACAAGCTGATATAGCATTTACAGATGGTTCTATTGAAACAGTAAAGCCTTATGGAGATAAAATTTTAGCGCCGAGTCAATTTGAAAAACGTCTTGAAGATGCTACCCGCGAACGTACCACAGCAAACCTTAATATAGAATTTAGACCAAACGATACCAGCCAATATTATATTCGTGCTAACTATTCTAAATATACCGATGACGATATTGCCTTACGTGAAAAATTTGACTTTGCTGATGCAAAAGTCAGCGAACCGATAATAGATAAAGAGACCGGTCTAGTGAAGATTGACCCTATTACTGGCAAAGAAATGTGGGATGGTGGTGAAGTTGCCTTTGTTAATGCCGATACACAAGAATTTATTGTTACCGACATTGATGTTCAAAACCAATACTTTATTCAAGAAGGTGAAAATGTCACGACTACGTTCAGTCTTGGTGGTAAACACTTTATTGGTGATGCAACAACCTTCGATTATGAATATGCCTATTCAAAATCAGACAGTGAAATTATCGGTGGTCGTCGAGCTCAATTTCGTGAACGAGACCTTATCGTTCTTGGTCAAGGGTACAGAAATGGTATTAATGCCCGCGTATTAACTCCCGAAGAAGCCTCACAAATATCAGGACTTGATATAGGTGCGTTTGAAGGAGCTAACAACAGTGATACTAGAGGTGACGCAAGCTCACTCGCTAACTTTGATTTAGATAACATCTTCCTTGAAGATAGTACTCGAGTCGATGAAATTAGCAGTATTAAAGTTAATTTACGCCAAGACTTTGATTATGATTATTTGAGTTATATCAAAATAGGTGGTACCGCAAGTGAACGTGTTCATAACCGTGGCAAAGACCGTTGGAGTTTTATTCCTAAAGATGGCGATTGCCAAGGCAATGCCGAATGCTTAGCCATACAATCATCAACGTTAGCTGATTATAACAATGAAATACCGGCAACCGGTAACTTCACTTACCCATTACCAACGCGAGATCAAGTTGAATACATTACCGCCTTTGGTACGGGCTTAGCCGATTCTGCCACCGGCGGCGGTGAAACATTTGAAAGTACCCGTGATGACTATCAAATTAATGAAGACACCTATGCACTATATGCCATGGCAGAAATACCATTTAGTGACGAGTTAACGTTAATTACTGGTGTTCGTTATGTGCATACTGAATTTTCTTCTACCGGTTATTTATCAATTAACAATGATAAATTTGATTTTGGTGGTGATAGCAGTTTAGATATTTCGGTGCCATTACCAGACGCAAAAATTACTTATAGCGAGTTCTTCCCAAGTGCTCATTTACGTTATGAGCCAACCGACGATATATTAATTCGTGGTTCATTATGGACCAGTTATACCAGACCATCTTTTAGCCAAGCACGTGCTTTTGCTAAATTAGATAGCCGCATTGAATTATGTGATCCAAATGATCTTTCTGTTTGTGGTGATGATCCTGCCGACTTAGGTAACCCCAGCGCCATTGAATTACAAGGTTATGTATTAGGTTCAGACAATTCTATGAAAGTGGGTAACCCTAACTTGGTGGCGATGAGTTCAATTAACTTTGATACCTCTATTGGTTGGTATCCATCGGAAGACTTGTTTTTAGAAGCCTCTTTTTTCTACAAAAATATTGATAACTTCATTTACGACGCTGTAGGTATTAAACAGGGCTTAGATGAATTACCGTTAACACTACCGGTAAATCATGTTAGCTCTTTTGCTATCCCTCAAGATTTAGTACTTAATTCAACCACCATTACCCTTAACGGTGATAAAGCGACAGTTACAGGTATTGAGCTTAGCTATAACCAATTTTTTGACAATGGTTTATTTGTCCAAAGTAATGCTACGTTCTTAGACAGTGAAGCAAATGTCGATGAAAAAATACGTGTCGAAAAAATCAAAATGCCTAGTCAAGCTGATACTACGGTTAACTTAAGCCTTGGTTGGGAAAATGAAGATTTTTCAGTGCGTGCCATAGGTAATTATCGTTCTGAGATATTGGATGCTGTTGCGTCTGACGTATGGGCTGATCGTTACATTGACGCCATTGCAACGCTTGATTTCAAAGTAACATACGATTTTACCGATAAACTAACCATGTATTTTGATGCCATCAATGTTACCGATGAGGTTGATCTTGAATATGTGAACGGTAATACATTATCAGGCGGCAATGTTGTTTTTAAACAAGAATCCTACGGCGCATCTTATCAATTAGGGATTACTTACAAGTTTTATTAAACAAGACATAAAAATAATTTAGAAATATAACTTAAAAATGATTGTCAGGTATGCCTAAGAGATAAGGTAAACCAAATCATCCTTGGAGGGATGTATGAACCATATAAATAAAATAACCGCAAGCTTATTGACCACGATGGTTTTAGTGGGCTGTGGACAAGAAAGCAGTGTTAATGTTGTTGAAGATCCATTACCGCCTATTGTTGGCCAATTTGTTGATGCCCCGGTAGCAGGTCTTAGCTATAGCATAGAACGTCAAGCGAGTGGGGAAACCGAAGCGATTACCGGTGTCACTGACGCTAACGGTAATTTTGAATACTTTAGAGGTGATTCAATCACCTTTTCAATAGGTGAGATAGTTTTTCCTGCGACTGCCGCGGGTAATTTTATCACCCCAATGCAAGTGTTTGGCGTAGATAACGCTTATAGTCAAAATGTAACCAATACACTCAGGTTATTACAGACCTTAGATGCAGATGGCGATCCATCCAATGGTATCGAAATTAGCGCCGACGCGAGAGAAAATGCAGCCTTTAACCTAAAATTAAAGCTGGTTGATGGTGAGGTAGTTGATGAAACCATTGACGAATTTTTTAATCGTAGTGATAAAGAGTTTGCCGCCGGTATCGATAAGTGGTTGGCGGATGCTGGTACAGTGAACACGGCTGTAGTCAGTAAAGGCGTGGCAACAAAGCATTTTGTTGATTACATATACGAGACATTGAACATTAGTCAATCACACCCGTTTAATGTGACGGCCTTTAATGGCGAAGTATTCAATTCTGTTCTTGTTGATGGCATGATTGCCACCAATCTTTATAATTTCACCCCTGATTCAAGTGATGACACAAGCTCAACCGGCTCTTATGTTTATACCGATGCCGATACTGAAGTTGCCGCTATCAATGGTACATATGAGTTCATCTTTGGTCTTAAGGTTTTAAAATTAACGACTGAAGCTGATGTCGTGACTTATTTAGTCTCACAAGCATATAACACCATCACAGATGTCCATAATTTATGTCAGGAAACAGCTGCTGATACTGAACTATCAATTCTAGTTGATCAGTGTCGCTTTAGTCTTGATGCTGGCGCAAATTTATTAACCTTTAGTCAAGCGAAAGCCGACGCTGCAGAAGTCGCCTTAGAAGCCTCAAAAGATGATGTCGGTGTTGAGCTAATTGAAGACTTTGCTACCGACTTCGAGACTTTCATCAAGTCAGATTATAAATACAGTGTTCCTGGTAGACCTTTATATATAAAAACAGGCGGTACGGTTACTATCGACCCCGAAAAAGGTGAGTTAAGCATGCCTGGCGGACGTTTTTCAATTGGTAATGCCGCTCCTAAACCTGAAATAGAAACGGCAGACACTGATACCGTTGGTACTGGTATTTACAATATCAGTGAAGGTTTCACTATCAGCTTTGATATTGTTGCCATTGACGCTGCAGGCTCTTTATCTTTATACCTTGATAACAATTCAACTAGCCAAGGTAAATCAATACATGGCGGCCCTTCAAAATTTTTTGGTAAAAACTTAGCTGACGTAGCAACTTGGGAAGAATTCACTGCAGATACTACCGTTGGTATAGAGGGTAATGGTGTAGGTAAATTTAAATATACTTACGTGCCTGGCAATGATGTGGTAACAGGACTGCCGCCAGTTGATGGCATTGATAGAGGCGCTTTAAATACCGCTATCACCAATTCATACTTTCAATTAAGAACTGATGGTACTAACAATATTACTATCACCAATCTACGTATTGATACAGTGGCAAATTCAATTGATGCCAGTGACTTATTTGTACCACCAAGCTCAATTAAGTTTACTGATTTAGTGGACTTTACCGCAGAGAAAGAAGCGGGTGTATTTACCCCTGAGTACTTAAATTTAGCGGGTGCTGAAACTACTTATGATGATGTACTTATTAGTGCCGATGACATTGCAATGTTTAACAAAACAGGTGGAACTGTCGAACTAGAAACCGAAGGTATTGCCTTAACAGGTGGCCGTTTCACTATGGGTGACTACCTTCCTGATGAAACAACTAGCATTGATGATACTAATAGCTCCGGTGTACTTGATTTAAGTAGACCTTATCAAATTAAAGTGACTTTCGCTGCGATTACCGCGGGTGACTCAGGTGATACCTTTGAAATCCACGTAGATAACGACACCGCTGATAAAGCAAACTCTATGCATGGTGATGCTTCATTAATTTATCAAGTAGATACTGCTAATTTATTAGTTGAAACAGTAACGCTAGATAATGACGGCACAGGCTTTGAAACCGGCTCATCAATTTCGTTCTTACAATTTGTCAGTACGGGTACCAGTAGAGTGGTCATTAAAGACATAAAAATTGAAGCCTTTGTTCCTCCAGTACCAATTAAAGTTAACTTACCCTTTAGTGTCGATTTTACCCAAACCGATACAGCTTCACTATTTACCACAGCTTATTTAGCTGTCGATGGCACAGCAAACTCTGTTGAAACTGATGTACCTATGTATCATGAACTTGGTGGTTCAGTAACCGTTACTGATACAGGTATTCAAGTTGAAAATAGTCGTTTCAGTATTGGTAATAGTACACCGAACGTTGATACCACAGATGGTGATACCGATAACACAGGTGTATTTGATTTAAGTCGTCCTTACAATATTGTCTTAGATATTATTTCACTTGGTGGTACTGATACCGCGAAAAAATTCCAAGTTTATGTTGATAACAATACTAGCTCTAGTTCTAAGTCTATGCATGGTGGAGATTCTCGCATCTATAGTACTGCTATTAGTGACATGACAGTTGGCACTTTAGTTATTCCAGGCAATGGTATAGGTACTAAAAACTCATTCATTCAATTACGTGCAGAAAATGGCGCCGATGTTGTGTTCAATAATCTTCGTATTGAATATATTGATGATAGTGCTGATTTATCTGATTGGGGCGTATTTAACGCAGATGTTGTTCCAACAGCTGCAGGTAGCGTAGTCAACAAAGATCAAGTGACTACTTTTGAAGAAGGTGGTTCAGATTTAATCGCTGACTCATGGGTTGCAACAAATGGTATAGGTACTTTTGACACCACCGCTGGCAACATAAAAACCTATGCTGACTTTGGTCCCATTGTCGGTGATACGTTCCCGAAAGAGTTTACCATGGTTGCGCGATTAGCCAACCCCAACGCGGTTTCAAAAAGCTTTGAAATTGAAATGGCATTTGGTGGTGATACTGACACTGGTCGACTTAAGTTCATGCTTCGCGACAGCAAAGTACAGTTCGAGAAATTTGATGGCTCTACAACACAAGAGTATGGTTTTGTAGACGGCTTTGATGTGACTCAATTCCATGACTACCAAGTAAAAGTAACCATGACAGATGCACTTTCAGCTGAAATCAGCTTATATATTGATGGTGATGACACTGTATTATTTACCGCGACAACCGACACGCTTCGTTCTACTGACGCGGGTCGTAACGAAATTCGTATCGGTGAGAATGGTAGTGGTGATTACGAGGCACAAATCGATTGGATTATTTGGTCTGATAGTGGTGCATTTAAGCCTTCAGAGCTAAAAGGTAAATTACCTGCTAGTTTAGGTGACGTTTCCAATTACGAAGCGCCAGGTTTTCTTTCTAATTGGGGCGTATTTAACGCTGATGCCGTGCCAACAACCACTGATAGTGTGGTAAATAATGGCGCTGTTACTACTTTTGAAGAAGGTGGTTCAGATTTAATCGCTGACTCATGGATTGCAGGAAATGGTATCGGTACTTTTGATACGACTCTTGGCAACATTAAAACTTATGCAGACTTCGGCCCCATCGTCGGTGATACGTTCCCGAAAGAGTTCACTATGGTTGCGCGATTAGCCAACCCTAATGCGGTATCAAAAAGCTTTGAAATTGAGATGGCATTCGGCGGTGATACTGATGCTGGCCGACTTAAGTTCATGCTTCGCGACAGCAAAGTGCAATTCGAGAAATTTGATGGCTCTACAACACAAGAGTATAGCTTTGTTGACGGCTTTGATGTGACTCAGTTCCATGACTACCAAGTAAAAGTAATCTTAACTGATGCACTTTCAGCTGAAATCAGCTTGTATGTTGATGGTGATGATACCGTATTATTTACTGCTACAACGGATACGCTTCGCTCTACTGACGCGGGTCGTAACGAAATTCGTATCGGTGAGAATGGTAGTGGTGACTATGAGGCGCAAATCGATTGGATCATCTGGACTGATAGTGGTGCGTTTGGCCCTTCAGAGCTGAAAGGTAATTTACCTGCAAGTTTAGGTGATGTTTCAAATTACCCCGCTCCTCCTGCTGTAAGTTGGGGGGCTTTTAATGCCGATTCGGTGCCAACTGATGTTGACAGTTTGTTAAATGACGGTGTTGCAGATACTTTTGAAGAAGGTGGTTCAGACTTAATCGCCGATTCATGGACTGCAGCAAATGGTATAGGTACTTTTGACACCACCGTTGGCAACATTAAAACCTACGCTGACTTCGGACCCATTGTCGGTGATACGTTCCCGAAAGAGTTCACTATGGTGGCGCGTTTGGCCAATGCCAATAGTACATCGAAAAGCTTTGAAATTGAGATGGCATTCGGTGGTGATACTGAAGCGGGTCGACTTAAGTTCATGCTTCGCGACAGCAAAGTTCAGTTCGAGAAGTTTGATGGGGCTAATACGGAAGAGTGGAGTTTTGGTGATGACTTTGATGTAACTCAATTCCACGATTATCATGTAAAAGTAACCTTGACCGGTGCACTTTCAGCTGAAATTAGTTTATATGTTGATGGTGATGACACCATATTGCATACCGCAGCAACCGATACTTTTCGTTCTACTGACGCGGGTCGCAACGAAATTCGTATCGGTGAGAATGGCAGTGGTGACTACGATGCGCAAGTCGATTGGATCATCTGGACAGCTGATGGTGCTTTCTTGCCATCAGAACTGAAAGGTGAATTACCCTCTGGTTTAGGTGACACTTCAAACTACTAAAATGCTAGAGCTCTCTTTTTAGAGAAGTAGCCCAAAATCCCGCTTTAAAGCGGGATTTTATTCAAAAGAACTTAAAAAACACCTAAAAAACAATAAAAAGGAATTATTTATGTACTTTAAAAAAACCTTACTCATTTTATCGATAACCTTGCTTAGCGCTTGTGAATCCGATACTAATGACAACGGCCTCTCCCCTATTCCTGAGTATCAGGCACCTGTTGCTGATGTGCCTGAGCCTGAAGATACTAGCTTTAGCTGTGCTAAAGCGACTGAATTATATTTCTGTGACGATTTTACCAGTGGTAACTTAGATAACTGGGATATTATTGCCACACCAACGAATACTGGTGCCCAAGGTGAGTTTGATATCTTAACGCTAGCCGATGGTAATAACGTCATGCGTTATACCGCAGGTGGTGCTGGTGGTGAGTTAATTCTTGCTAACGATGCGGCCATGGCAAATGTACCTGACACAGGTAACTATTTTGTCGAAGCGACCATTCGCCCACGTCAAAACAGTACTACAGCGAATAAACAACTGTATTTATTAGGCCGATATGACAGTGCTGGCAATTGGTATGGCGGCGGCTTTAATCTGCAAAACTCATCAACGAGTACGCAAGTTGAGGTAGCCATTGCTATCACTGATGCCATTGCTAGACCGGTGCAAATAAAATCACCGTTATTGTTAGGTGAAAAAGACGCTACCGATGATGGCGTTTGGTATAGCACCCGTTTTGAGATGATTGACGGTGACTTAACGGTTTACTTGAATGGCGAAATGATGGGCACTACTAATGATTCAACTTACACCGCTAAAGGTTTAATCGGCATTTTCACTAATAACCGATCTTTTGAATTAGACAACTTGAAAGTGGGTGATGCTAGCATTAAACCCATCCAATTAACCCTTGATTATAAAGAGCCAACTTGGGATACCACCACTACCGCAGATCCATTAGTGATTAATGTTGCCGCCTTTCAATCTGACGGCTTAACCGCTGATAGCTTTACGGTAACCTCGAGTAAACCAAGTATTGTTACTGTCAGCATTGATGGCACAATAATCACCCTTACCCCTGTTGGTGAAGGTACTGCCACTATTACTTTTGTTTCAGGATCAGATGTAAATATAGTTCGCACCATTGATGTTTCGATTGTGCCTGGTTTTACCATGCCAACCACTACTTATGGCGATTTAACCGGCTTAGTAACACCTATAGTTGATAGTAGCGACCAATTTATTGATACCCGCTTAACTATAACTTTTGATGATGCTATTACCCTTGGCGCACTAGGTGAGGTTCGACTTTATAAAACGGCTGATGACACTATTGTTGATGTCCTGAAAGTAAGTAGTAAAAAAGGTGAGAATATTGATGTTTTATCTGCACTCGATAAAACAAGGGCATTAAATTACACCCCACTTACTATTGCTGATGATGGAAAAACACTTATCATTGATCCTAAAAACGATACTTTAGCGTACGGTGAAAGCTACTATGTGGTTATTGGTGATGATGTCGTTAGTGGCGCAAAATTAACTAACATCGATTTTGTTGGTTTAGGTAAAAATAGCAACTGGGAATTTACCACTAAAGTTAGCGGGCCAACAGGCACTAAAATATTAGTGGATGATGACGGTGATGCTGACTTTAGAACCCTACAAGGCGCGTTAACTTATGTGATGGCTTATGTTGCAAAAGACACCGCTGCTACCATTTCGATTAAAGATGGTATTTACAACGAGATGTTATTCTTGCGCAATCAAAATAACATTACTATTCAAGGTGAAAGCCGCGATAACACTATTGTTCAATATAACAACTATGAAGGTTTAAATAGTGGTTCAAGTGGCCGTCCGGTATTTTTAGTGGAAAGTGCTGATATGCTAGTGCTCAATAACTTTACCTTGAAAAACTCACACCTACGAAATAGCGGTAGTGGTGACCAAGCAGAAACCCTTTACTTTAATAGTAGTAACCGTTTTGTTGCTAATAATATGAACTTTATCAGTGAACAAGATACGCTGTTAGTAAAAGGATATACTTGGTTTTACAATAGTTTAATTGCGGGTAATGTTGATTTTATCTGGGGTTACCCGGTAGCGGCGTTATTTGAAAACAGTGAAATTCGCACCATTGGCGATTCAAAAGGTGGTGTTAGTGCTACACCTGTTAACGGGGGTTATGTATTACAATCACGCACCCCGGTTGCCACAGACCCAGGTTTTGTTTTCTTAAACTCAAGCTTTACCCATGGCCCAGGTCCTCTAGGCAATACCGTTGCCGATAACTCAACCTATATTGCCCGTGGCGCTGGAAAAACCGATAGTTTTGATAACGTGACCTTAATCAATAATAAATTTGATCGTCATATTATTACCACGGGTTGGTATGATAACCCAGTATCAAACCCTGCTGTACCTACAGCAACCAGTGGTTGGCGGGAATACGGCAGCATGGACATCAATGGTGAACCGCTGGATATGTCAGGTCGTATTGGCGGCTACACGTTAACAACGGGTGATGTGACGAACCTTTTAGCTAGAGCAAGTATATTTGCTAGCTTTAATAGTGATGCCGGTTGGGATCCTCAACCTTTGGCTATACCAACGTTACCCGACACGCCAGTAGTTACAACACCGGTAGTGATTGATTTAGGCTTTGCCGGTTATAACTTTGATGTTACTGGTGGTGCTGGTGGTACCGTAGTAACGGTGAGCAATGGCTTAGACTTAATCAGTGCCTTAAAAACCGCGTCAGATGGTAATACACCGGTCATTATTTATATTGACGGTATTATTACCAATGATAACAGCGGAAAAACTGGTGATCCTATTCAGATTAAAGACATGAATAATGTCTCTATTATTGGTGTTGCCGACAGAGGTGAGTTTGACGGCATTGGTATTGCCATTCGTCGAGCCAATAATATCATCATCCAGAACTTAAAAATTCATGAAGTACTAACGAAAGGTAAAGATGGTATTTCAATTGAAGGTGATGATGATGGCTCAACAACAGCCAACATTTGGATAGATCATAATGAGTTATATTCATCGTTATTACTTGATAAAGAATTCTATGATGGTTTAATCGACTCTAAATCAGGTGCTGAAAACATTACTATTTCTTATAACTACTTACATGATAGCTGGAAAACATCATTACATGGTCATGCAGAAGTAGACAATGGCTCTAATACTAACCGTCGTATTACCTTTCATCATAACCGTTTTGAAAACATAGAATCACGGGTACCACTATTTAGATTTGGTGTCGGTCATATTTATAACAATTATTATAACAATATCAGGTCTACCGCGGTTAACTCTCGTTCAGGTGCTACTTTGCACATTGAAAACAATCATTTTGAAAACACCCAGAATCCCATTGTTTCATTTTATGGAGATAGTATAGGTACATGGAACCTTGAGGGTAATTTATTCGGTGACAATGTTACTTGGACTACACCAGCTTCAGGCGATACCACCGCCGAAGACGGCAGTTCTACCGTCAGTTATGTGGCACCTTATACTTACACACTTGACCCAGTTGCTAGCGTAAAAGCGCATGTTATTGCTAATGCCGGCATTGGCAAAGTAGACCAAAGTGCGTTAACTATTCCTGATGTGGACGTAACGACACCGGTAGATCCTCCTATTTAAGCCGATGTCAGCTTACCTTTTGAAGAAAACTTGTCAGCAGCAAATAAAGATGAGTTTTTCAGTAGTGCTTATCGTGACTTATCTGGCTCGGCTGGCACAGGTACACCGATGTTTCATCAGGTGACAGGTACAATTGTAGTTGCCGGTGGCGAGTTAACCATGACTAGCGCTCGTATTGGTAATACCACCCCGGCAGTTGATACTAAGGCTGATGATGCAAGTAATACTGCCGTATTTAATTTAAGCCAAAATTATCAAGTATCTTTTAAAGTTGTCGCTATAGCAGGAGTTACCACTAAAAAATTTCAAATCTATGTCGATAACATTACTTCGAGTAGTGATAACTCAATTCATGGAGGTTCATTAAAATTATATTCTAAAAACCTTGATAGTTTAGCCATTGGCGATACAGTCATCGCTGATGGTTTCGTTGCGACTTCAACTTCATTTATACCCAAACCACTTGAAGATGCAGTTTCAGAGCTAAGCTAGGAAGTCAGATCAAGGCGCAGCACGAAGGTAATGGTTGTTCCCTTATCAAGTACTGCAAC
>Ga0105356_10002733_pt1 | contig 17535 bp, 18 predicted proteins | sample GOMGulsemesocosm_3_FD_83502 | JGI IMG/M metagenome (GOLD analysis project Ga0105356, IMG submission 83502) | Methane-oxidizing microbial communities from mesocosms in the Gulf of Mexico - GOM9D Gulf of Mexico | ecosystem: Environmental > Aquatic > Marine > Cold seeps | place: Gulf of Mexico...
GGATCAGTAGCATAAGTCCAAGCTACGCCCATGTCGTTCCAGTCAGCCATAGTTGCGCCAAGAGCTTCATGGCGTGAAGTTAATACGGATACGCGATTTCCCATTTACAAATTCCTCTACTTTATATGGTGAGTATGTCTTTAGGTGCCGATCGAATTATTGTGTTTTTACTGTCGGCAGCCTATCGAATTCAGTAACTGATAATGCCCAGCGCTAAATCTGGGAGTACGAAGAATAAACGCCCTTTTTCAGGAAATCCACCCCTATCTGTCTCTGGCGCCACTTTATCAGCTAATAAATGATCTAAAAATTGACACTTATCAACACAGCCCCCAATTAACACATGGTTTTTTAATGACACAACAAGTTAATATAACTTTTGGTAATAACCAAAAAACATCGGTATCTCCCCACTCATAGTGAGTCAAGTTAAGGAAACTGGGGACAAATTAATAAGCAAGCGTTTATGCATTACGCTTAATACTGCTGGAAGCCAGGGATATGTACCCTGTCTTTACTCACCTACAACACTCGACCACTAATCGCGTTGCAGCTCTTCCGGGATAGGTAAATCTGGCATCGGCCCAGGACGAGGTCCTTTGCGCTTTTGAAAGCTCTGCAGCTGAAAAATATAGGCAAGAACCTGCGCCACAGCGATATAAAGTCCTGCCGGAATTTCCTGCTCAAGCTCAGTACTGTGGAACACGGCCCGCGCCAAGGGTGCTGCTTGCAATACAGGAATATCGTGTGCCTTGGCAATTTCGCGGATTTTAAAGGCAATCAAATCAGCACCTTTAGCCACCAACACCGGCGCGCCCATGTTGTCAGAGTTGTAGCGTAGCGCCACCGCATAGTGTTCCGGGTTGGTGATCACCACATCAGCTTCAGGCACGGCCGACATCATACGGCCCTGCGCCATATCATATTGTAATTGACGAATACGGGATTTCACCTCGGGCTTACCCTCGGTGTTTTTCATTTCATCCTTCACTTCCTGCATGGTCATTTTCAGCTTTTTGGCGTGGCTGCTGATCTGAAACGGCACATCAATCAAACTGATCAAAATCATGGTGGCGCTCATACCTAACACCGCCCAACCAACAATCTGCAAGCCACTGGCCATGGCAGGAATAATATCCTGTTTACCCAAGGCCAGCAGGTCGTCGGTCATCCAGTCAAGAATAACCAACGACAGCGTCGCCACCAGCAGGAATTTAGCAATGGTTTTGAGCAACTCTACCAGCGCGCGCATCGCAAACATGCGCTTGATACCTGCCAGCGGGCTGATACGTTCCCCTTTGGGCGCTAATGATTTTGTCGACATCACCCAACCGCCCAAGGCTACCGGCCCAATAATGGCTGCCAGCAGCACAACAATAAAAAAAGGGATCAGCGCCATCATGCTTTCGGCCATCGAATGGCCCAAGTTGATCAACATCGATTGAGGATCAAAAATCTCATCACGCGAGAAAGCAAAATTCGCGCTCATCATGCCTGACAAACCGGCAGCGATACTGCCGCCAAACGCCATCAAAGCACCCGCACCACCCAGTAAAATCGCAGTGGTATTAAGTTCCTTCGAGCGCGGAATATCCCCCTTGTCCTTGGCATCCTGTTGGCGTTTGGGGGTCGCCTCTTCGGTGCGTTCCTGACCGCTGTCCTGTTCAGCCATTTAGGACTCCTTGAACCCGCAGAGCAGTATAGGGAGTTCTAAAAATAGTGTTATTTTCGTGAGGACAAAGAAGCATCGCGCGCACGACTGCATGGATGCAGGAGGTAGGAAGACGCAGGAAGCCAAAATCGAGAACCGGAATGTATGCAAAATAAATGTGGAGAGCCTGCCCCGCTGTATCGGGTATTTGAGCACGACGCTGACGCTGTAATGAGCGGACATTGTGCCCCTTGAGGGTAAATAGTGCATTTTTCACAGTCCCAACAGCGAGCGCATCATCATCAGGCTCTGCTCTGCTAATTGATCAAACTGGGGCACAAAACGCGTCAGCGTCACAAATACAATCACCATGCCAACTAACATGGAGATGGGAAAACCCAAGGCAAATACATTCAACTGAGGGGCGGCTCGGTTCATAATGCCAAAGGCAAAATTAACCACCAATAGCGCACAGATGGCCGGCAGTGCAATCATCAGCGCACTGGCAAACATCCACATACCCCAGCTCACCAATTGCAGAAAAATTCCGCTATCGAAAGGCTCGATAGCCACTGGCATAGTGTTAAAGCTTTCAATGAACACTTCGATCACCACCAGATGTCCGTTCATGCTGACAAACATCAACATCACCAACATCAGGTAAAACTGACTGAGCACCGCCACGGAAACACCATTAACCGGATCCACCAGAGACGCAAAACCCAAGCCCATCTGCATGGCAATCATTTGCCCCGCCAACACAAAGATCTGGAAAAACATCTGAAAAATAAAGGCCATACTGAAGCCGATCAACAGTTGCTGACCGATCAATAAATAGACTTCAAAAGACAAGCCGTCCAACACGGGCATCGCTGGTAATAGCGGCGCCACAGAGAGCGTGACCAGTACCGCCAGGCCCATGCGTACACGCACAGGCACTAGCTGTGAAGAAATAATCGGCACAAACATAAAAAAAGCGGCAATACGAAACAGTGGCCACAGGAAACCCGCCATCATGCTCGTCAATTGCGAAACGGGCAGCTCTAGCATTGCCCCGCACCTTTGTCATTCCGAACGCTGGCGAGAAATCTTGTAACCTGCCGACAACAGGAACTCTCTCGCTGGTCGAAATGGCAAATAAAGTGAGACGCCAGAATCATCATAATCAACCAATAATGTTCGGCACATTAGTCATCAGCCGAGTCATGAAATCCATCAACTCACGAATCAACCAGGGGCCGGCTATCATGATGCTCAGCAGTGTCATTATCAGCCGTGGTAAGAAACTCAATGTCTGCTCGTTAATCTGAGTCGCCGCTTGAAAGGTACTGATCACCAAACCGACCAACAGGCTAGGCAATACCAACACCATCACCATCTTTATCACCAGAAACAACGCATCACCAAATAGGCCCGCTGCAACATCAGGGGTCATCGGCAATCTCCTTGAGTTTTTGTCATTACATCGTGCATTGCGACTCTCATCACTAAATGCCGTAACTGGCCGCCAGCGAGCCAATCACTAGCGCCCAGCCATCGACCAATACAAACAACATGATTTTAAAGGGCAACGAAATAATCACCGGCGACATCATCATCATGCCCATTGCCATCAAAACACTGGCCACCACGAGGTCAATCACCAGAAACGGTATAAACACCATAAAGCCTATCTGGAACGCCGTTTTTAATTCACTGGTCACAAACGCTGGCACTAGAATCGAAAAGGGAATATCGTCAGGTGTCTCGAATTTTTCCTCGTTGGCAATCCGTGAAAACAAGCCCAAATCTGCTTCGCGAGTTTGGGCCAACATAAATTCCCGAAATGGTTTAGACGCTGTTTCCAGAGCCTTCATTGGTTCAATTTCACCATTTATATAGGGCTGCAACGCGGTTTCATTGGCCTGATTAAAGACCGGGGTCATAATAAAAAAGGTCAAGAATAACGCCAACCCCAACAATATCTGATTAGACGGTGTCTGCTGTAAACCCAACGCTTGCCGCAAAATAGAAAACACGATGATGATCCGCGTAAACGAGGTCATCATCATTAGCAGCGCTGGCAACAGCGTCAGCGCCGTCATCAGGAACAGGATTTGTAACGTCACCGTGTATTGCTGCGTGCCATCCTCTGCGGTAGTCAGCGTAAGTGCAGGAATGCCCACAGGATCTTCGGCCATAACTTGAGGGGCAAAGAAAAAAAGCAACAGAGGAATCAGCAGGCGTAAAGCCGACAAAACGCGGATCGATTGAGAACGAGCCAGCCGGAAAAGCGGTGTTAGGAAAAACCGTTGAATAGAAAACATGGGCACCAAAAAATTGTCACTTTTGCGTTAAATTAACTGCGTGACAACATCTGATGCAATTTCTGTGCAAACTCTGAATTATTTTTGATATCCGCAGCATCAACCACGGGTTCATCGAAGGTATGGAGGGTGCTAATCTGTTGCGCCGTAACCCCCAGCAGTAACTGCTGACCGCCTACTTCCACCAGTGCCAGACGTTCTCGCGAGCCAACGGGCAAGACTGAAACCACCTTGATAGCCCCGCTACGCGCGGATGGCATACCGCTGAAACGCTTTACGAACCAACCACAACCAAACACCAACAATAGAACAAAAGCCAAACCGGCCAGCACCGTAAACACTTGGCCAGCGCCAATACCTGGTGCAGGATTCGTAGCTTCGGCCGCCCAACTGAACGAGCTATAAGTCGCCAGCAGAGAAAGCATAATGTGTGAAAGGTGTTTTTTCATAGCGACTGATGTTTTTTTGACGCTTTTATTGTGACCTGCCATCAGGCCACCAAGCATCTATTTAAGTTTTTTAATGCGTTCCGAAGGACTGACCACGTCGGTCAGACGAATGCCGAATTTTTCATTCACCACCACCACTTCGCCATGCGCAATCAAGGTGCCGTTCACCAACACATCCAGCGGCTCACCAGCCATACGATCCAGTTCAATGACCGAGCCCTGATTCAACTGTAACAGATTACGAATGGTGATTTCGGTATTGCCCACTTCCATGGATACGGTGACAGGAATATCCAGAATTACATCCAACTCAGGTGACAAATTACCACCTCCGTCGTCGTGCAGCTGTTCAAATCCGGCTCTTTCTACTGCTGGTGCTTGCTGTTCAGCCTGCTGCCAATCTTCGGCTACGGCTGCTTCGGGGTTATTTACATCTGACATATTCTTCTCCAGGCCCTATTGATGCTATCGGCTACCTTAGGACGGTTTACCTGATCGCTTAATCCGGCGCTTTATTTTCAGGGCAAGGTGTTCATTTGATGCGCCTATTCCGGCTTCAAAAAGCGGCACGCCATTGGCCATCAGGGTGCTGCTTTCTGGCATCTCGATAGGAATCACATCGCCCACCTTAAAATTAAGGATTTCACGTAGCTTAATTTTACGCTCAGCAACACGACAACTAATCGGCACACTGGCGTAACGAATATCTTCCTGCAACGACTCCAACCAGCTATCGTCGGAATCTTCCATATCGGCCTGAACGCCCGAGTCCAGAGCCTCTCGCACCGGCTCCAGCATGGAATAAGGAATGGCTATCTGAATGCTGCCGCCCTTGCCCTCCATTTTGACTTCAAAGGTACTCAACACCACCACTTCACTGGAACTAACCACCTTGACCATGGAAGGATTGGCTTCGGTACCCATGTACTCAAAGTCAATGTCCATCACGGTTTTCCAGGCTTCCTTCATATCCACGAATACCTGATTCAGAATCCGTTGAATTATGCGTTTTTCAGTCGCCGTAAATTCCCGTTCGCCAATGTCATTATCATGGCTACCACCGCCAAAAAAGCGATCGACCAGATTAACGACCAGCTCAGCATCAAGCACAAACAATGCCGTACCGCGCAACGGGTGAATTTTCACCATATTCAGGCTCGTTGGAATACCCAGCATCTGCAGGTATTCCGAGAGTTTAATGTTCTCAATTTTTGCAGCCGTCACCTGCGGCGTCTGGCGCAACAGATTAAACATGCTTTGTTCGGTATAACGGGTAAAACGCTCATTGATCATTTCAAGCGTAGGCAAACGACCACGGACAATATGGTCCTGACTGGTCAGGTCATAGGCTTGTACAGAACTCGCAGGTGAGTCCGCCGAAGGCTCGTCAATTTCGAGATCCCCGTCATCAACACCATTGAGCAGGACATCAATTTCATCCTGCGATAGTAGCTCTTCCTCAGACATGCTCTTTCTCAAACATTAAGTGCCATATCCCGCTTATTAAACTCGCTTGCCTTTTGCTGAAAAACAGACAAATTACTGCATCACAAAATCAGTGAATAACACCTTGTCGACGATTAACGCTTCATCTTTGGCGGTGATAAAAGTTTGTACCACATCCAGAGCTTCCTGACTCAACTCTTCACGTCCCTGAGCTGTTTGTAAATAGTCCAGCTCCTGCGCACCAAACACATTATTCAATGCGCTTTTCACAACCGGTTCATGCGTTTTGATTAAGTTAATCACTTTCTGCTGCTTGGTTTTAACCGTCACACCCACTTGCAAATAACGTTGTTTGCCTTCCGTTATGATGGTCACGATAAAGGGCTTTTCAAAACGGTGGTACATAGACTGTATTTTCACCGGTTCGGCATCAACAACCTGTTCCTCATCATCACCGCCAACAAGAAAAAATACACTGCCTGCGCCCACACCAATACCTAACAGTACCGCAGCAATCATAATGATCAATTTGCTGCTGCTTTTCTTTTTACCACCTTCTATTTCTAATTCTTCTTCAGCCATAGTTCATTAACCAATTCTTCATCTTGTTTTGTTGCTTCAAGGTTTACAGCCGCCTCTGAAACGGCGTCAATTATGAGGTCTAACCCCGCCTGTAAGCATTATCGGAGGCTAATCATACTCACCTGATTAACTATAGCAACCAAAGCAAAATTTATGCGTAAAAATCAACTAAACCGTCGCTTTCCATACGCTGAACCGTCTGAGTTTCAAGCCCTTCATCAGGTTCATCGCTACCATCAGTTGAAGCCGTGTCAGATGAACGACTCGAATCACTTTGAGCCTGCTCCGAAGGTGATTGATCGGAGACGTTAACATCGGCCAAATCCAAGCCACTCGATTCCATCATTTCTCGCAGCCTGACTACACTACTTTCCAGCGCCTCACGAACAGCAGCATGTTGACTGGTAAATTGCACACTGGTCTGTTCGCCATTGACATTAATTCGTACATCTACAGGCCCCAAATCACGGGGATTGAGTTGCAACTCAGCCGCACTAATACCGCGATTAACAAGCCACATAATCCGTTGTGACATGGCCTGCCCCCAATCCGGCGAAGTCACCGGAGCTTGCACACTAGCCGTCACCGTACCTGGGCGCGCCAGCCCCAGCGCCTGTGCCGATTGTGTTAAGGCATTCAAACGCGGCAGGCGATCGGCCGCAGAATCAGCAGATGCTGGCGCATCAACAGCGGCAGTCTTGTCCGCTGACACACTAAAATTAGCAACGCTAAATTGCTCTCGAAGCAATTTAAACTCCTGCCCCGGTGCAGCCGCTACAACACGTTCCGGCAGCTGGACCTGAGCAGCTTGCTCAGCCCCCATGGTACCGGGTTTGTTCACCACCGCCGCATTGGCAGAATTATTCCCACCACCTCCAACCACATCACTTAAAATACTCTGCTTAAATTCTTTGGCCACATCAGCAACCGTCACTTTGGCTTGCTGCTCGTGAGCCACTTGCCCTGCCTGCAAGTTAATCGCTTCATCTGTCGACGGGATCAATTCCTGCTCAGCCTCGGTGCTCACCTGGACGACCGTATCGAGGCCATCAATAGTTTGCTCCTCAAGCGCCGAATCATCCGCCAGAAGAGGGGCTGCTTCCTTGGGCAAGCTGTCCAACAGGTCGGATTCGATTTGGCCAGGCTTCGGTTGATGCAGCGGTTGCGACTCAGATAGCTGAGCATCAAAACTCACCGTCACTTCAACATCGTTCTCTAATGCCACCACCATCGACTCAGCATCAATCGCCTGCTCCGTTTTCAGCGCGCTGTTTTCATTCGCCGCAGTCAAGGCTTGTTCAGGCGGCAACTCTTTGCCGTTAGCTATCCCCTGCACAGACTTTTGAGGTCGTTTGTCCTCATCTGAATGACCAGCTACCTGCGATTTCTGGCGACCGGCATCGGCTCGATCTTCGCCTCGAGCCTGGTTTTCATTACGCCTTGCTGACAGGCTGTTTTGACGCTCCACGGCATCGTCTCGACGCTGCTGCCGATAAACATCATCAAATGATTTTTCCCTTGTTTTTGAATCAGTTACGCCACTATCACGAGTGGTTTCAGCGCCAATTTCGCGACGCGGTGAAGCTGCCACCTTAACGCTTTCAGTGTTGAGTAAAAAATCGATAGGGCGATTAGCTGCGTTCATTATGTTCTCCAGCAAAAACCATTGCGCAAAAAGTGTATTGGATAAAAAGGAATCCTGTGCTGGACATATTGCAATTGACGGGCCAACTTTTAGAAATACCGAGATAACACCAAGCAAAGCCAACTAAATGATGGCTTGCCAATCATCTCTGACTAAAGCGAATACGATGACGTAACTGCTGAGCCTGTTCATCCAGCGCTTTTTGTTCGCGCTTGTCATCGTCACGCCGCTCCTGCGTGACATTACGCTCAATAAGCGTATCCATACTTTTAACCGCGCCACGTTGCTCAAACCAGCGCGCCTGAGCTGTCTGTTCCTGCTGGCGGGCCAACTCGACCTGTTCTTCCTGCTGAGTAATAGCCGCCGTCAAACGATTTAAAAACTGGTGATAACCCTGCAATCGACTGGCAGAAATACCCTGCCCGCCCTCCTGGGTGACCATCGTTTCATACTCGCCCCGATACGACACCAACTGCTGCAATTTTTCGACCTGAACCGCTACCCTTGAGCGTGCATCACCTAACGCTTTAACACATTGTTGCTCTCGGTTGGTCTCGAGTTTAAGTATTGGCGCCAGGCGTTCTGATTTTTTCATGACGTTGCAGCTAACCTCTCAAGGTATTTTGACTGTGTTTCACTTGTCTGCGCGAAATGTCGAAACAAGGTTTTTCGCTACGATTAAAACAATATCGACACGACTACTGACCAGGAATTGGTCCTAATATCGTGGCTAAATCGGCACTGCTTTGCTGATAATCCACCGCTTCATTCAAGCCCTGCTGCAAAAACTGTCGCATCACCGGCATACGCTGAACCGCAAAATCCGTTTCCGGATTACTGCCCGCACTGTAAGCGCCTACGCTGATTAAATCGCTGCTCTGCTGGTAATTGGCATACACTTGCCGGAATCGCTGCGCCAGTTGTAACTGGTCAGCACTCACCACCTGCGGCATAACTCGACTAATTGACGCTTCCACATCAATGGCGGGGTAATGCCCCGACTCAGCCAACCGGCGTGACAACACAATGTGGCCATCAAGAATGGCGCGTGCCGCATCGGCGATCGGGTCTTGCTGATCATCGCCTTCAGTCAACACGGTATAAAAAGCAGTAATCGAGCCCGCTCCGGCGGCGGCATTGCCCGCCCGCTCAACCAGTTGTGGGATTTTGGCAAACACCGAGGGTGGATAACCTTTGGTGGCAGGTGGCTCACCTACCGCCAGCGCCAACTCACGCTGAGCCTGAGCATAACGCGTCAGAGAATCCATCAATAACAGCACGTTTTTACCCTGATCACGAAAATATTCGGCAATACTGGTGGTCAACATGGCGGAACGCAAACGCATCAAAGGTGAGTCATCGGCCGGCGAAGCGACCACCACAGCGCGAGCTAAACCTTCAGCACCAAGACACTGATCAATGAACTCCTTAACCTCTCTGCCCCGCTCACCAACCAGCCCAACCACGACGATATCGGCCTCAGTAAAGCGTGTCATCATACCCAACAACACACTTTTACCCACACCACTGCCCGCAAACAGGCCTAAACGTTGTCCGCGCCCCACCGTCAGCAGTGAGTTTATGGCCCGAATTCCCACATCCAACGACTCATCAATCGGATGGCGTTGCAGTGGGTTAATATATTTACCTTCTAGACCTGTTTTGGCATCCGCCTGTAGCGGGCCTTTCCCGTCCAGAGGTTCACCCACGCCGTTCAGTACTCGGCCCAACAAGCCATAGCCAACGGGCACTTCTTTACTGCGTTGAACCGGACGTACCCGGGCACCGGGCTTAACACCATCAACGGCTCCCAGTGGCATCAAAAACACACGACTATCAGCAAAGCCCACCACCTCGGCTTCTATGCTGCGCCCCTGTGACATATCAATCTCACAATGATCACCAAGCGCCACATTACAGCCCACTGCCTCCAGCGTCAGACCCACTATACGGGTGAGGCGACCTTCAACAACAGGATCAACCCGGTCGGGAATACGGTCACTGAGTTGCTTGAGACGTGCCGCGAGATCAATTGCCATTACACCGGTTCCGTAGGCTGCTGTGGTGACGAGGAAGATCCGCCATTCAACTGTTGATCCATCATAGCTTCTAACATCAACTGGAAACGCGTATCAAGCGTAAAGTCGACAAAACTGTGTTGCGATTTAACCATACAGCCGCCACTGACAAGGCTGGAATCAGCGATCACTTGCCAGCTTTCACCCTGCTGACGAGCCGCATCTTGCAATATTTCAGCATCGTTGGGATGCACCAAAAGACGGATATTTTCGCTTCCTTCGGGCAGTTCGGCCAGCGCCTGACGCGCCACCGACAGCATCACCTGCTCATCAATCTGCGGCAGGTTTTTAATCATCGCACGTGCCATGCCGCTCGCTAAATGAACCAACGCCTGCTCAAGCTCGTGCTGTTGCTCCTGCAACGGATGAATCATTTGTCCCATTAAATGATTGAGTTGCGCCTTGGTCTGATTAATTTCAGTTTCAGCTTGTTTCAAGCCGGCCTGGCGGCCCAACTCCAAGCCTTCCTGATAAGCCTGATCCTGAATTAACTGAGCCTTGGATGCTGTCATTGGACCAGCAAAGGGATCTTCAGGCTGCGCTGTACGCCGTTTTTGTTTGCCGCCAACACTGACAGGTTCACCCACCGCTTCCAGCACTGGCATCTGCCAAGCTTCGCAGTTTTGCACGTCTTCAGCGGGTATCAAATCTGGTTGTTCGTTATGTTCAGTCATGGGCCGTTATTCCGGTCTGCAAACGATGTCATCCCGACCAAAGGGAGGGGTCTTTCTAGCTATAAAATCGAGATTTCGCCCGTTGGTCGAAATGACATAATTAAATTTAAACCATGTCATCGCCACCACCACCTAATGATATCTCACCGGATTCAGACAACCTCCGCGCCACCATAAGAATGGCTTTCTGCGATGTCTCAACCTCACTGAGACGTACCGGCCCTTTAGCTTCCAGGTCATCTTTGAGCAATTCGGCGGCACGCTTGGACATATTGCCGAATATTTTTTCCTGCACCGCTTCATCGGCGCCTTTCAAGGCAATAATCAATTCATCGGAGGACACTTCACGCAACAGCGCCTGAATACCACGATCATCAACCTCAGCCAGGTTATCAAAGATAAACATCAGATCTTGAATTTGACCGCTCAGCTCCTCATCCTGATTCGTCAACTCTTCCAATAGCTTGGATTCAATCGTACTATCGATAGCGTTGATAATATTAGCGGCCGTTTTGGTACCACCAAGACTTGTTTGCTGTGTTGTTTTGCCGGATTTAACCTGACGCTCGATAATTTCGTTGAGCTCTTCAAGCGCCGAAGGTTGCACCGTATCCAATTTGGAAATCCGTACAATAAGGCCCAGACGGTCCTTTTCTTCGAATAATGCCAACACATTGGCAGCTTGGTCTGAGTCCAGATAAGCCAATACAATCGCCTGCACCTGTGGGTGTTCGAAACGAATAATATCGGCCACCGCCAGCGGTTCCATCCACTTCAAGGTATCAAGTCCGGAGGTGTTACCGCCCATCAGAATACGTTCAATGACACTGCCGGCTTTATCCTTGCCCAACGCCTGCACCAGCAATTTGCGAATGTACTGATCCGAGCCCATGGTCAGCCCCGTTTCGTCCTGCACATCCTCAAGAAAACCCGATAAAGCGCCATCCATTTGCTCTTTATTGATGTTCTTCAAGCTCGACATGGCGGTACCAATCAACTGTACTTCCTTGGGCTCCATATGACGCAAAATCTGTGCGGCATGATCTTCACCCAGGCTCATTAGCAGAATGGCGGCATTTTCGACGGTTTGAAATTCGCGCTTAGTCATCTTGCTTAACCCATTGTTTCACAACCTGAGCGGCCCGTTGCGGATCACTATCAATCATGCCCTGCACACTAGGTAGCGACATACCGCTGGCACCAGGGCCAGGCAGCATAGCAGTGCCACCACCCGGCATTTGCGCCTGTTGCATAGCCATCGCGCTACCTTGAGATCCGCCCGAAGCCATTGCCTGAGCCTGCTGTACAGCGGACTCGGCACGCGCCGTTGCATCGGCTAACGCCTTTTGTTGCTGACCATTATTGGCTAACGATTTCATGATTGGACGGATAACAACAAACACCAGTAACAACACTAATAACGCGGCTAATCCTTGCTTCACTACCTTCATAAACCAGGGCTGCTGCCAGACAGGAATTTCCTCAACCTCAGGTACTACCACTTCAACCGAAACAAATGGAACATTGATGACGGTTACAATATCGCCACGCGTTTCATCAAAGCCCACCGCACTTTTCACCAGATTGGTTAAACGATCGATATCCGCTTCCGCCCAGGGTGCCGCTTCATTACCACCAGCAGGCACCGCATTATCCACCACTACGGCAACCGATAAGCGCCGCACCTGGCCCTGTTGGTATTTAGTATGGCTAATGGTGCGATCCAATTCATAATTACGCGTCGCCTGAGTACGCTTGTTCTGCCCAGACGTCGCACTAATTGCCGTTGCACCTTCTGCACCGGTTGCGACTTCAGGAGCTGAAACACCACCCGGCGGTTGGTTAGATAAGGCACCAGGCACCCCGCCACCGCCAGCCAAACCACTGCGCTGTTCCTCCATGGTTTGCTCGCTACGCAGCACCTGTAATTCCGGATTATAGGCTTCCTGGGTTTCTTCCTGCGCGGTAAAGTCCACATCGGCGGACACCTCAGTACGGAAACTATCGACGCCCACTATCGGCAGCAAAATGCCCTCAATTCGATTATTAATCACCGCTTCCAGCTTGCGCGTGTATTCGAATTGATGCGCCGACATAGCGGCATCTTCCGTTTCACCCTGATTGGATAACAGCCGTCCATTTTGATCGACGATGGTGACATCCATCGGATCAAGTTGCGGCACGCTGGAAGCCACCAAATTAGTAATGGCGTTAACCTGACCACCTTGCAACGAACGCCCTGACATCAAATCAATAAACACTGAAGCCGACGGTTTGCGCGCATCACGCACAAACACCGTGGCTTTAGGTAAGCCCAGATGAACACGTGCCGAACGAATACTTTTCAGGCTGGTAATGGTACGAGCCAACTCGCCCTCAAGACCACGACGATAGCTGATATTTTCCATAAACTGGCTGGTACCCAGCCCCTGCTCCTTATCGAGCAGTTCAAAACCTACGTTGCGATTATCTGCAATGCCCACTGCCGCCAGCTTCATACGTGCCGAATGCAATTGATCGGCCGCAACCAGTAGGCCGCCGCTACGGCTGTCAATTTTGTAGGGGATATCACTGGATTGCAGTACACCGACAGCCTGATTAGCATCGACATTCTGAACGTCAGTCAACAGCGGCGTGTAGTCCGGTTCCTGCGACCAAAGCACCACGGCAAAGCCCACCGCAATACTGGCAGCCAAACCAAGCAGCAGACCAGCCTGACGAAAAACACCAACGCCAGAAAAGCCCTGCATCAAGTTATTGGCAGGTGGCGATGCCGCAGCGCCTTGAGGATTCATTTGTGTGGTAGCGGGTAAAGTAGCCATAGTTTTTCTTCTAAATTAATCCGGAAATTTATTTCACCTCTGTAGGAAAGACGTCAGTCTTTCATGTCAGGCTGATACCCGATAAAGCGGGGCACGCTGAGCCTGATCCACAGATAAGCAATACCCTAAATAGGCATCTTCATAATGTCTTCGTAAGCTGAAACCAGTCGGTTACGCACCTGCGTCATCGCCTGAAAGGACACGCTGGCCTTCTGCATGCTGATCATAACCTGGGTTAAATCAACACCCGGTGCGCCCTGCTCGTAGGCAGACTGGAGTGCACCAGCCGTCTTCTGCGTATCATTAACGCTGTTGACCGCATTATTGAGCATCTCGCCAAAGCCTGGTGCATCGCTTTTTTCAGGACCATTTAACCCTGCGCCCTTGCTCAGCTCAGCCGGCTTATTGACCTGCCCCTGCGCCTGCGCCTGCATATCACGCATCTGCATCAAAACACTGGAGATATCGGTTCGTGTGTTCATTGTTATTATCTTCCTTTATCTACGGTCAGGGCTTAACAGGCGAGTAATGCTGCATCCAGATCAAATCCGGATTCACGCATTTTTGCGAGTTTGTAACGTAAGGTACGTGGGCTGATACCCAACTTTTCAGCAGCCTGTTTTTTACGGCCACTCTCATGTTTTAACGCATCCACAATCATTTGAAACTCATGGCTCTTCATGCCATTTCCCAAACCGCTCTCTGCCTCGTTATCCAGCTCGTTAACTGGCATTTGTTGACTTGCCTGAGCACTTGCTTCGGCAAAAATCGCGCCCTGATTCAGTACCGAGAACATCAAATCAGTGGCACCAATAAATTCACCCTGTTGCAGAATCAATGCCCGCTGAATCACGTTATCCAATTCACGGACATTGCCCGGCCAGTCATAACTCATCAGTTTGGCCTGTGCCTGCGCGTCAAATGCAACGCGGGGCTTGTTCATTTTCTGACTCAACAGTCCCATCAATCGGTTTGCCAACGGCACAATATCCTGCCGACGCTCACGCAATGGAGGCCACTGCAAAGGAAACACATTCAGACGATAATAGAGATCTTCACGAAAGCTTTTTTCAAGCACATGCTGCTGTAAGTCACGGTTGGTGGTGGCCACGACACGGACATCAAGGGTAATAGTTTTCTTACCACCCACGCGCTCCACTTCACGTTCCTGCAAAACGCGCAGTAATTTAGCCTGCAAAGCCACGTCCATTTCCGAGACTTCATCAAGCAACAAGGTACCGCCATTGGCCTGCTCAAACTTACCCGGATTGCTGGTATAAGCGCCGGTAAAGGCACCTTTTTCATGCCCAAACAAGGTTGCTTCCAGCATATTCTCAGGAATTGCCGCACAGTTAATCGCCACAAAGGGGCCCTCTGCACGGGGTGAATTATTGTGAATAAAACGCGCCAGCACTTCTTTACCGGTACCGCTTTCACCGGAAATCAGCACGGTAGAATCGGTGACCGCCACACGTTGAGCTAATTCCAGCAATTGCTGACTGGAGGGTTCAACTGCTATCGGTTGTTTTATATCCTGCTCATTACTGCTACCACTGACATAACGTGCAACAGTTTCCACCAACAACTGAGGTTTAAAGGGTTTGACAAGGTAATCCACCGCGCCATTACGCATAGCATTGACGGCATGGCTGACATCCCCAAAAGCCGTAATCAACAACACCGGCAACATCGCGTATTTCTGCTGTAGGCAGGCCAGCAACTCATGGCCGCTCATGCCGCCCATATTGACGTCACTCACCACCATATCCGCCTGCTGCTGCGCTAATAAGCCCAGCGCCGCCTCGCCTGAGTCAGCCTGCAATACCGAGTATCCCGCCAATTCCAGCGTATCGCACAGTGCTTCACGCAACTGTAGATCATCCTCAACAACCAGTATCAAACCTTTACTGTTCATACGATTCCCTCTTCGCTGCCTGACATTTTTAACGGCAACAACAACGTCATACATGTACCCTGCGCGGCAGATGACGCAATACTAAACTCGCCATGATGGGCTCGCACAACGCCCTGCACCACACTCAAGCCTAGGCCTGTACCCTGTGGTTTAGTGGTATAAAAAGCTTCGGAAACATCAGCCAGAATACCTGCCGGAATGCCCGGTCCCTGATCAGTAACACAGATTTTCAACTGCTGACTATTAACAACATCCAGAGTGATGCGGATTTGCGCCTGTTTAACCACCACTTCAATAGCGTTGTTAACCAGATTTAAAATGGCGCCGATCAGCGAATCCCGATTGCACTGTAATAAACCATCCAGCGCATTATTTTCCAGCTGGCAATAAGACTGGCTGGCCGCCAAGGGCGATTCCATGGCAGCTTCAAGACCTGCAACTAATTCCTGCGTACTCAGCACATTAGCTAATGGCATATCACCACGCGCAAACACCAGCATGTCACGCACCTGTTGTTCCAGATGATTAAGGCGAGACATCATCTTTCCAGCAAATCGTTGTTGCTGCTCTGGGGCCAATTCACCACTGAGCAGGTGCTCGCCGTACAGCATTGCCGCCGACAGCGGCGTGCGAATCTGATGTGCCAACGAAGCGGACACTTTACCCAACGCAGATAACCGTTGATGACGGCTTAAGCGTTCCTGCAGCGCGCGGGTCTCAGTCATGTCGGTTAACACAATTAACTGTCCCGGCTCACCCGCCAGCGAACGTGTAGCAATGCTGACACGACGGCCATCCTTAAGTGACACTTCATGGCCATCGTCCAAACGCGGTGCAAACACACGCTGAATAACATCCAGCCAGGACTCACCCTCTAACGGCTCACCCAGCAAATCAACAGCCGCCGGATTACATTCCTGTACCCTGCCACGCACATCCAACACCACCACACCGACTGGCAAAGCCGTCAACAACCCTTCCAGACGACCGGTGACACGCTGCTTGGCCGCCACTTCATTTTCACGGCGCGCTTCGGTCTGAGCCAGTTCCAGTTTGAGTTCGCTAACCTGCAACTCTAACGTCTGATAGGCCTGCGTCAGCTGTTCAGACATCAGGTTAAAGCTATCAAAAGCGGCCTGTAATTTGCCTTTATCGGAGCTGTTCAGTTCTGCCGCCATAGCAAGTCCGTTAGCAGGCTCAAACACACCGTCAGAGGCGGGCATCAACGCAGCCGCTGACAGATGCCCTGCTCGCTCACTCAATTGTCCTGTTGTCTGCGCTGCGGTAGTTGATGTTGCCATCGTGCTATCAGTCTCCTTCGCCTGGTCTTGAGCAGAACACCCTGTGTCTGACAAATTGTTGGCGATAATTTAGTTCTACAGCATGTTCTGCAAGGATTGTGCCTATTTATAAAAAAGCTAACACGCGCGATTTAACGTCTTTTACTTCAACAGGTTAGACGTAAAAAAGACTTGTATTTCGCGCTAACAATTCTCACACAGAGCAGCCGTTTTTTTGACAGCTCAATTCGTTGATCACTGATCAAACAAATATTCCAGGCAATAAAAAAGCCCGTCTGGCGAGCCAGACGGGCTTTTTAAACAGCAGAAAATAATAATTACTTTAGCGTTGCAGCCCGTACTTGCGGATTTTTTCTACCAGCGTAGTGCGACGTATCTGCAACTTCTCGGCAGCTCGCGCCACCACGGAGTCAGCCTCTTCTAGCGCCTGCTCAATCAAATCACGCTCCAGATTACTGAGGTATTCTTTAAGATCGATACCTTCCTCCGGCAATGTGGTTGAATCAGCAAGCTCAGGTTTTTGCACTGAGTCAGGATCGGTGAGAAATAACTGTTCGAACTCAGGCTCTACCTCTTCGGCCCCATAGCGAAATTTTTCAGGCAAATCATGCAGACCAATCACCGAATCCGGGTGGGTAATAGCAAGCCGCTCAACCAGATTAGCCA
>Ga0105356_10002736_pt1 | contig 17520 bp, 12 predicted proteins | sample GOMGulsemesocosm_3_FD_83502 | JGI IMG/M metagenome (GOLD analysis project Ga0105356, IMG submission 83502) | Methane-oxidizing microbial communities from mesocosms in the Gulf of Mexico - GOM9D Gulf of Mexico | ecosystem: Environmental > Aquatic > Marine > Cold seeps | place: Gulf of Mexico...
GTAGTTTTAGAAAAGGACAAGTAATAGGTGATATTTGGGCGTATGAAACTGTTGGAGCTTTTGAAACGGATGAAGCTGCAGCTGCAGCTCCAAGTCAGACTATATTTCACAACAGATGGTTGGCTGGAGATATTCAATATGCAGATTTAGATGGAGATGGAGAGATTACACGTGGGGATAATACAGAAGGGAATCCAGGTGACAGAAGAATTATAGGAAACAATAGAGCTAGATATAATTACGGATTTAATTTCGGAGCAAGTTATAAAGGGTTTGATCTTTCAGTGTTGTTCCAAGGGGTTGCAAAAAGAGATTTTTACTTTCCTTCAAGCACTAATTTATTCTATGGGTTTAGAGGTAATATCTGGCAAACAAGTGTAACAAAGGAATCTTTAGATTATTGGACTCCTGAGAATACGAATGCTTATTTTCCTAAGCCTTATTTTAACGGAGAGCATCTGAAAAATACACAAACACAAACAAAATATTTACAAGATGCATCTTATTTAAGGTTGAAGAATGTTCAATTAAGTTATAGTGTTCCTAGTGAAGTCTTAGAGAAAATTGGAATTGGAAGTTTGCAGTTATTTGCTTCGGGTGAAAATTTATGGACAAATACCAAAATCAGTAATAATTTCGATCCAGAAGTTCTCGGAGGAGGCTGGGGTGGAGGAAAAATATATCCTTTGTCTAAAGTTATATCCTTCGGTATGAATCTTAGTTTCTAAGAGAAGAACTTAAAATTAGATAGTATAATAACTAAATCGAATATAAAGATGAAAATATTTAAAATAGTATTAATAGCAGCCATTGCAGTTTTTACAGCTGGTTGCGATAATGATTTTCTAGAGCGACCTGCTTTGGATAAAATAACGACAGATAATTATTGGAAAACAACCAAAGACTTGGAGTTGTATGTAAACCAGTTTTACACAGCTTTTCCGTCTTGGACACCAAATGCGTATAATGGCGGTATTTATTGGCAAGATGACAATAGTGATAATATCATTCAACAAAATGTAAACAGCAGGTTGGCTGGAAATAATACCATAACAACTGGAAATGGGAGCTATAATTTTAGCAACCTTAGAACAGTAAATATATTTATGGCCAATTATGACAAAGTAGAAGATGATTTTGATTCTTACAAACAGTACGTAGGAGAAGCGTTGTTTTTTAGAGCTTATTTTAACTTTAGATTGTTAAAGAATTTTGGAGCTTATCCTTATTCAAATGAGTTGCTTACCGCAAATTCTGAAGAGTTGTTTTTTGAAAGAACACCAAGAAACACCATTGCAGAGAATATTATTGCAGATCTAGACATGGCAATTTCTTATATGCAATCTGCAAAGAACAGAGGTGGAAATAGGTTAAATAAAGGAGCAGCTCAACTGTTCAAAGCTAGAGTGGCTTTGTACGAAGGTACTTGGGAAAAACACCATGCTGGCACACCATTTGGCATCGCTGGAGAGAATGGTAACAACTTTCTTACAATTGCTGCTGATGCCTCAAAGGAACTAATGGATAGTGGTGTTTTTAGTCTTCATAACACAGGAACACCTTCAGAGGATTATTGGAAAGTATTCAATCAAACTAGTTTTGCTAACAATTCTGAAGTTATGCTTTGGAAAGCTTTTGATGTAGAGTTAGGAACAGCGCATAATGGACAACGTTATTTGGCTGCTTCAGGTGGAGGTAAAGGAATTACACAAGTATTGGTAAATGATTATTTGTGTACAGATGGACAGCCAATAGCAACGAGCCCATTATACGAAGGAGATGAGAATTTAGTGAAAGTAGCAACAAATCGTGATCCAAGATTGAGTCAGACTATATGGTTGCCAGGACAGGATTGGAGAGTTGAAGGTGGCGCTGTGATTGAAGTTTTTGAAAAATCTCATTTGGACGCCTCAGGAGAAAGTGTTTGTCCAACTGGGTATCAAATAAGAAAAGGAGCAAATCCGGATTGGGACCAACGAAGTGGATCTGGACAAGGAACAACTTCAAGCCCAATATTTAGATTTGGAGAAGCTTTGTTAATCTTTGCTGAAGCGAAAGCAGAATTAGGAACTATAAGCCAAGGAGATTTAGATGTTTCTATCAATTTACTAAGAAGTAGAGCAGGTATGCCTAATTTAAATTTGGCAACGATTACAGTTGACCCGAATTGGTTGTTTCCCACATTGACACCAATAATAAACGAGGTAAGAAGAGAAAGACATGTAGAATTAGCAGCAGAAGGTTATCGTTCAGATGATATCAATCGATGGGCTGCTCATGACGAACTTACAGTAGGGATTAGGTACAAGGGAGCAAAATTTGATGCTGTTCAGTTTCCAGATATGGTAGTTGGAACAGAGGTGTTATTAGATGCGAATGGTTATATTGATCCATTACAAGGACAGTTGCCAGCAGGATATCAATTTGATATAGCACGTGATTATTTGTTGCCAATACCAACAGATGAAATAACATTGAATCCTAAATTAATTCAAAACCCAGGTTGGGAATAAAAATCTATTGTCAGGGAAGTTTGAACTCGTTTCAAATTTCTCTGATTTTTTTGCCTTCATGGTAAAAAGTAATAATTTATTAAGTTTACTAAAAGGGGGAATTGCTTAGGTAGTGTGAATAACAAATATGAAAAACGTAAAAAGTACAATTAAAAATTATACTACCTTTCCAGTTCAAATGGAAAATGATATAGTAAAAGGAATGTAAATTAATAAATATGAAGATAATGAATCGAGTAAATTTATACAAAATTGTGGCGTTTTTACTTGCTACTGTTGCGTATGGTTGTAAAAAAGGAATACAAAAAATAGAGGGAAAAAGACCTAATATTGTGTTTATTATGAGTGATGACCATGCCTATCAAGCAATAAGTGCTTATGGTCATGGTCTAAATCACACACCGAACATAGATCGTATAGCAAAAGAAGGTGCCATTTTTAACAAAGGGTTTGTAACGAATTCTATTTGTGCTCCTAGTAGAGCTGTCATGTTAACAGGAAAGCACAGTCATATAAATGGAAAGGTAGATAATATATTGCCTTTTAATTGGAATCAGGATAATTTTGCCAAAGGTTTACAAAAATCAGGTTACCAAACAGCAATGATAGGTAAGATTCATTTAAATGGTTTGCCTCAAGGATTTCATTATTCTAATGTATTACCTGGACAAGGGAGTTATTACAATCCAGATTTTATAGAAAATGGTGTTAAAAAGAAATATGAAGGTTATGTAACTTCGGTAACAACAGATATTGCTTTAGATTGGTTGAAAAATAAAAGAGAAAAGGACAAGCCATTTTTGCTTTTATATCATCAAAAAGCGCCACACAGAACTTGGATGCCCGAAGAAAAATACCTTAGTCTATTTGATGGTATGACTTTTGATCCTCCCGCAAACTTTTTTGATGATTACAAAGGAAGACCTGTTGCAGCTTCCCATGAAATGGGAATAGACAAACACATGGATATTGTGTATGATTTAAAAATGTTAGACAAAGAAGGGGAAATTAAAACAAAATATAGAAAAGCTTTTCAAGGGCAGTATGATAGAATGAATGAGCAGCAAAAAGCTGCTTGGGATGCCTATTACGATCCTATCATTGCAGATTTCAAGGCAAAAGGTTTGAAAGGAAAGGAATTGGCATTGTGGAAATTCAACAGATATATGCAAGATTATTTAAGAACAATCCAATCTGTAGATGATGGTGTTGGGGAGTTGTTAGATTATTTAGATGAAAACGGATTGACAGAAAATACAATTGTAGTGTATACTTCAGATCAAGGGTTTTATCTAGGAGAACATGGTTGGTTTGATAAACGTTTTATGTATGAAGAGTCTTTTCGCACACCATTGTTAATGAAATACCCTAAAGAAATTAAAGAAGGAACAGTGGTGAATGAAATGGTTCAAAATTTAGATTTTGCTCCTACATTTTTGGATTATGCGGGTATGCCTATTCCTAAAGAAATTCAAGGAGAATCTTTTAGGAAACTTGTAAATGGAGAAATCAGTGAATGGAGAGATGCCATTTATTATACGTATTATGAGTTTCCAGGAGAACACCATGTCAAACGTCATTACGGAGTTAGAACCAGTCGTTATAAATTGATTCATTTTTATTACGATGTGGATGTGTGGGAATTGTATGATTTGGAAAAAGACCCGTCAGAAATGACAAATGTATATAAGGATCCTGACTATCTTAAAGTGAAAGAAAATATGCACAAACGTTTGGTTGAAGTGAGAGCTAAATATGGAGACAGTAAAGAACTGAATAAACAAAACCTAGATAACTTTCTTAAAGCAAAAGGATTGAAGAAATAGCTTTATTGTAAATAATGTTGTTTAAAATACAGGGCCTGAATATGAAAATATTCGGACCCTGTTTTTTTTTGTATGAATAATAAGAGTAAGTTTTTACTTGTTTTTAGGGTAAGTTAAATTAAAAATCAAAATAATTAGGGCTATAGCCCTAATTTGTGTAGTTTTGTGAAATATAAAAAGAATGGAATGAAAACAAAGGATAAAATTATAGCAAAAGCTATAGAAATGTATAATATTTCAGGAATTACCAATGTATCTAGTAGAGATGTCTCTAAAGAATTGGGAATAAGTCATGGAAATTTGGAATATCATTTTAAAAATAAAACAGTTTTATTGAATGCTATATATGAAAAAATGAGTGAAGATATATCTCATGTATATAGAGCAGAAGATATGAATATAGATCCTCTAGAACATTTTCAGAATTTATTAAACGAATTAGAGAAATTACAAGAGACTTATTCGTTTTTTAATTTAGATGTTATTGAAATAGCTCGAAAATATCCAGAAGTTAAATTGAAATTAGATAGCACCTTACATTTAAGAAAAAATCAAACAGCTGTTATTTTAAGTCGTTTTATCGATAGCGCATATTTCAAGCCAGAAATTGAGCAAGGTTACTACCAAAGATTGCAACATGTAATTAGGATCTTGATAACTTTTTGGAAATCTCAGGAAGAAATATTGGTCAGTTTTAGTTCAGCAAAAACCAATGAAATGAGTCAGCATATTTGGGATTTATTAATTCCGCATATGACAGAAAAAGGATATGAAGTTTATTTGAAACTAATAAAAGAGTAGTTGAATGGAGACCATTGCAATATTTGATATTTTTATAATAATTGGCTACTTAATTTTTATAGTTTTCATAGGCTTGTGGTCTTCTAGAAAGCAGAAAAATACAAGTTCTGGTTATTTTTTGGCAAATAAATCTTTGACATGGTCAGTAATTGGGGCTTCTTTATTTGCATCAAATATATCTACCGTTCATTTGGTAGGCTTGGCTGAGTCTGGTTATAGAGATGGTATTGTTTGGGGGAATTTTGAGTGGTTCTCAGCTTTTGAATTGATTCTTTTGGCATTTATTTTTATTCCTTTTTATTTAAGAACAAAAATTTCTACTCTTCCAGAATTTTTAGAAAAAAGATACGACGGTCGGTCTAGAATTATTTTGGCAATTTTTAGTATTCTAGCTGCATTATTTATGCATATTGGTGTTAGCTTTTATGCTGGAGCCGTCGTTTTTGAAAGCATGTTTGGGATTGATATACTGTTATCAATCGTAATAATTGCAATAGCAACGGGGATTTATACAGTAATAGGTGGACTTGTTTCTGTAGTAGTCACAGAATCTGTACAGACAATTATTTTAATTATAGGTTCTATTACGATTACAATATTGGCAATATATCAGTTGCCAGAAGTAGGGATTCATTCTTATGAAGCGCTCAAAGAAGCCGTAGATCCTGATCGTTTCAAAGCAGTGAACTTCGATGCTACCAAAAAAGGATTTACATTTTTGGACATGTTATTTGGGCATCTGATATTGGGGATCTGGTATTGGTGTACAGACCAAACAATCGTACAAAGAGTTTTGGGAGCAAAATCAGAAAAAGAAGCAAAATTGGGAGCTTTGTTTGCAGGGTTTTTAAAAATTCTACCGGTTTTTGTAATGGTGATTCCTGGGATTTTGGCCTTTGCATTGTTTAGAGAGGAAATAGGAGAGGATACTAAAAACGTATTGCCTGTTTTAATAATGAACTTGATGCCCATAGGTTTAAAAGGATTGATGATAGCTGCACTATTAGCCGCAGTTATGAGTTCTGTTGCAGCAGCTTTAAACAGTTGTTCAACATTAATAGTGTTTGATGTATTTGATCAATTAGAACCGAATTTATCAGATAAATCTAAAATTAGAATAGGAAAAGTAACAAGTATTGTTGTTTTAGTTTTGGCAGTGGCATGGTCACCTTTTCTTGGAGATTTAGGAAGTATTTTTGAATTGATAAATCAAATGTTTAGCATTTTTGCACCTTCCATTGTAGTTGTTTTTTTATGGGGTATTTTATCGCAGAAAGGAACTGCAAATGCTTCATTCTGGACGTTGCTATTGGGAAGCGTGTTTGCTGGAAGTATTTTTATGATTGAAAAGTACATGACAATTGATGGTGTTGAAAATTATATTTCGAGTGTTGATGGGTTGCACATCAATTGGCTGCGTCAAACCTATATTTATTTTATAGTATCAACAAGTATCTATTTTGTCATCTCATATTTTGATAAATCGGAACAAACTATTCCAGAAGCATTCTATTTAAAAGTGAGTTCTCCTTCAAGAAAAGTAAATTATTTGAGCCTTCTTTTGGTAATTGTTATGTTGCTAATTTATGCTGTCTTTTATTAAACCAAAAAATTAGGTATCTATTATGAAATATAAATCAATTTACACATTAATATTACTATTTGAATTTGTGTTGTTTTCAAGTTGTAAAGAAGAAAATGAGAAAAAATCACATCCCAATGTGGTCATTATTTTGGCAGATGATTTGGGTTATGGAGATCCCCAAGTGTACAATTCAGAATCTAAAATCCCGACACCACACATAGATGGTTTGGCAAAACAAGGGATGCGATTTACAGATGCTCATACACCAAGTAGTGTTTGTACACCGACACGTTATGCTTTGTTAACAGGACGCTATGCTTGGCGAACTGAGTTAAAAAATAGTGTATTATGGATGTGGGACAAACCATTGATAGCAAAAGATAGATTTACATTTCCCAAGATGATGAAAGCTGAAAATTACAATACAGCATGTATAGGGAAATGGCATTTGGGATGGAGATGGCCCTCAAATAAAGGAGAAGGATTTATGAACGATACCATTCCTATTGGAGATTATGGTCTCAAAGGAAGAAACAAATTATATGAAAAAATTGACTTTTTAAAAACAATTGGTGGAGGTCCGTTAGAAGCTGGGTTCGATTATTATTTTGGTGACGATGTACCTAATTTTGCACCTTATGCTTTTTTCGAAAATAATAAACTGGTCAAAATTCCTGATTTAATCAAACCTGATGATATGTACGGAGGACCAGGACCAATGTCAGAAGGCTGGAAATTGGAAGAGGTGATGCCAACAATAACAAAAAGAGCGGTAAAATATATTGAAGAGAAATCCAAAGAAAAGCAACCTTTTTATTTGCATTTTACATTAACTGCTCCACATACCCCCATTGCTCCGACAGATGATTTTAAAGGAAAAAGTGAAGCAGGATTGTATGGTGATTTTGTGAATGAAGTGGATTGGTCTGTTGGCCAAATTGTAGCAGCGTTGAAGAAGTCAGGAGAATTTGAAAATACCTTAATTATATTTAGTTCAGACAATGGATCGCCGCAAAGAGATGGTACCAAGATGGGAGGAGCAATAGCTTCCGTAAAGAAATATGGGCATGATCCAAGCAGACCTTGGAAAGGAATGAAAGCAGATATTTGGGAAGGTGGTCATCGTGTACCATTCATCGCGACTTGGCCAGAAAGAATAAAAGCAAATACGGTGAGCAATCAAGTTGTTTGTTTGACAGATGTAATTTCTTCAGTAGCATCTATTTTGGGAATTGAAAAAGGAAAGGATGAAATGGAAGACAGTTTTGATATTTCTCCAATTTTGTTTGGAAAAGAAAGTGCTGCTAGAGAGTCTATTATTCACCATTCTATGGATGGTACTTTTGCGATTCGAAAAGACGATTGGAAATTGATTGAAGGTAATAATTCGGGAGGATTTAGTAAAGGGCTTAAAATTGAAGGGATTCCTGTAAAAACAAAAGGACAACTTTATAATTTGTCTAAAGATCCATCAGAAAACAACAACCTTTATGTGATGCAGCCTGATAAAGTAAAAGAATTGACAATATTATTGAATCATTATAAAAGCAGTGGAAAGAGCAATCAAAAATAAGAGAAATAATAAAAATAAAATAGGAATTCTATGGAAATAAAACAGCGAGTGGAGCTCCCTAAAAGATCTTTGCCGATTGTAATAATTGGAGCTGGAGGTATTGTCAAAGATGCTCATTTACCAGCTTATCAAATGGCAGGTTTTCCTGTTATGGGAATTTACGACAGGATTAAAGAAAAAGGAGAAATACTCAAAGAAGAGTTTGGATTTATTCAAAAAATATATGACTCCGTTGAAGAATTGATTGATGAAAATAAAACATGTGATGTAGTATATGACATTGCATTGCCTGCGAATTATATTGCTGATATTTTAGAAAAGTTACCTGATGGAGCTCCCGTATTGATACAAAAACCAATGGGGGAAACCTTAGAAGAGGCAAAGCAAATATTAGGAATATGCAAACGTAAAAAATTTGTTTCGGGAATTAATTTTCAATTGCGTTATGCCCCTTATATGATTGCAGCAAAAGACCTTATTGATAAAGGAATTCTCGGAGATGTCTATGATTTAGAAATAATGGTATGCGTATATACACCTTGGCATTTATGGGATTTTCTCTTTGAAGTACCAAGGATGGAAATCCTCTACCACAGTGTACATTATTTAGATTTGATTCGTTCCTTTTTAGGGAACCCCAAAAAAATATATGCCAGTACAATAAAACATCCTAAAATGAAACAATTGGCCTCCACGAGATCAACAATGATTTTAGATTATGACAATTGTGTTCAAGCAAGAGTTATTACCAATCATGGACATGAATTTGGTTTGGAAAAACAGGAGTCTTACGTCAAATTTGAAGGAACGAAAGGAGCTGTGAAAATAAGAATAGGTTTGTCCATGGATTACCCAAAAGGAGTTTCAGATAAATTTGAATATATATGTTTGGAAGACGAGAATCCAATATGGAAAGAAGTTGCCTTAACGGGCTCTTGGTTTCCTGATGCATTTATAGGCACCATGGCAGGTGTTCAAAACTCATATTTAGACCCGAGTATTCCGTTATTACATAGTACAGAAGACTGTTATGATACGATGAAATTAGTAGAAGCGGCATACGAATCTAGTGAAAGTGGAGGTGTTCTGTTTAAATAATTGAATAAAATAATGTACAAAAAATGAAACAATTAAAAGGAAGCGTTTTAGTGTTATTGATTTTTGGAAGTATCATTTTCTCTTGTTCGAGTTCAAAAAACAAAACAAAATCAAGAACAATTGTAAATAAAGAAATAGTACCAATATCTTCAAGGATACCCAGCAAATCACAACTAAAACAAATTGATCGCAAATATGGAATGTTTATTCATTTTGGAATAAACACCTTTCAGGATATGGAGTGGACGGATGGCTCTAAGCCAGCATCATCCTATAATCCTACGGCTATAGAAGCAGAACAATGGGTGAAAACAGCAAAGGACGCTGGGATGAAATATGTTATTTTAATAACAAAACATCACGATGGTTTTTGTTTGTGGGATAGTAAGTTTACAGAATATGATGTAGCTAATTCAGGTAATAAAACGAATGTAATAGAAGCAGTTGCAAAGGCATGTAAAAAGTTTGATATTGGATTGGGACTTTATTATTCGCTATGGGATAGAAATAGAAATAGCGATGTGAAAAATTTTGAGCAGGATAGCGCATACAATTCCTATATGATTAAGCAATTGAATGAATTGATAAACATCACTAAAAAACATACAGATATAGTAGAGTTTTGGTTTGATGGTGGCTGGGAAAAACAAAACAATCGTTGGCCAATTAAAGAAATATATCAGACTATAAAATCAAGAGAGCCTGAATGTCAAATTGGGGTAAATTGGACAATTGGACTTCCAGAAAACCCAGATTATCATGCCGTGCACTCAAAAGATCAGAAAGAAGGGTATCCAATCCGATATTTTCCAAGTGATTTTAGACTAGGAGATCCTGAATTACCAGTTGAAAATGATCCAAAAATATTTACACATAATGGCAAAGAATATTATATGCCATGGGAATCTACAATATGTATTAGCCAGAGATGGTTTTACAATACATCAGACACAATTTATAAACCCATGGATGAACTCGTAGATTTATACAAGGTTGCGACGGCTCAGGATAATATTTTAATATTGAATTGCCCACCAAATCGTGAAGGAAAAATAAGGGATAAAGATATTGAGGTATTGAGAGAATTAAGAGAACGATTAAAAATCAACAAATAATTTACAAAGTATAAAAGGTAAAAGTGAAATGAATAAATCAGTAGTAATAGAGAATATAGAAGTAAGCGATGTAAGATATGAACTGGGGAAAGGAGCTGGTTCTGATGCAATTCATACCACACCAATTTATGCTTATGCGGTTTGTAAGTTGAAAACAGACACCAACCTTGAAGGTGTAGGATTGGCGTTTACTTTAGGTACTGGAAATCATTTGGTTTGTGAAGCTATTAAATATTTAGCAAAGCATATAGATGGGAAAGAAATTAATGAACTCATGTCTAGTTTTTGCAAAACTTATAAAGCGATGGCAGAAGATCCAAATTTTAGATGGTTGGGACCTCATAAAGGAGTTGTGCATTTGGCATTGGCTTCAGTTGTAAATGCTTGTTACGATCTGTGGGCAAAATCGAGAGAAGTACCTCTTTGGAAATTATTATTAGAATTGTCACCAACAGATATTGTAAATACGTTGGATTTGAGTTATCTAGAAGAAGTGTTGACTCGAGATGAAGCGATTTCTATGTTGACAAAAACAGCAGCAACGAAACTAGATAGAGAAGGGATTTTATCAAAAGGATATCCAGGATACGATACTTCAATAGGTTGGTTCAATTACAGTGATGAAAAAGTAAAAGAAAATATCCAAAAAGCAATGGATACTGGTTTTACTGCTATGAAATTAAAGGTAGGTTCTAAAGACCATGAACGCGATATAAGAAGAGCTCATTTGGTAAGAGATACTGCTGGGGATGCTGCGACTATCATGTTAGATGTAAATCAACAATGGAATCTACCACAGGCTTTATATATGGGAAAGGAGTTGAAAAAAATGAATCCATTTTGGATTGAAGAACCGACCCATCCAGACGATTTAATGGCGCACATTACTTTGGCAAAAGAAATCAGTCCTATCAAATTGGCCCTTGGAGAGCATGTGCCGAACAAAATTATTTTTAAAAATTTCTTGCAATCAGGTTGTATGAGTTTCAATCAAGTAGATGCAGTAAGAGTTGGTGGGATTTCAGAGTTTTTAGCAATCAGTCTCATGTCTAAAAAATTCAATGTTCCCGTAGTTCCACATGTTGGAGATATGGGGCAAATTCATCAACACTTGGTCGTATACAATCATATAGGTATGGGACATGAAGCTTTGTTTTTGGAGCATATACCACATTTGAAGTCTCATTTTAAAAATCCTGTTGTAATAAAAGATGGAGTATATCAAATACCACAGTCAGCTGGTTCAAGTAGCGATTTAAAAGTATATTAATAAATAGAATTATGAACAAACTAAATTTAATAGTAGGACTGACTTTATTGCTGTCAATTAGCAATATAAAGGGGCAATTAAGTGGTGGTGGTGATTTAAACCCTGATTTATCTGCTCCAGTCGAAGCCCAAGAAAAATGGATGGATCTTCGAGTGGGTTTGAGCGTGCATTGGGGACCATCTTCACTTGGAGGAGAAGAGATAAGTTGGGCTAGGCACAGTAAAATTAAAAAAGAAGTATATGATAATTTTTATAAGGATTTCAATCCTGTGAAATTTGATGCAAATGAATGGGTTCGTTTAATGAAAAGATGGGGGATAAAATATTTATCTCCAACAGCAAAACATCATGATGGATTTGCACTTTGGTTTTCGAAATTTTCAAAATACGACATGAAAAGAGCAAAATTGAAGGTTGATATTATGGGTGAGTTGGCGAAAGCGTGTAAAAAGAATGACATAATGTTAGGTGCTTATTATTCCAATTTAGATTGGTACCATCCAGATTGGTCGCCCTATCAATATGGAGGGCCAGGTCCTTTGTATAAGATCAAAAAAGACAGTCCAAATTTGGACCGTTATTTTAAATTTATGGAAAATCAATGTAAAGAATTGATAAATAAGTATGATGTTGAATTTTTACAGTTTGATGGAGAATGGGATGCAACCTATACACATGAGGTTGGCTCTAAGTTTTATCGCACTTTTCATAAAGAAAATCCAAATATCTTATTAAGCTCAAGAATAGATATAGGACGTAGAAGTGCAGGGAAAAACAACCATTTACATATGGATGGATTAAAATATGCTGGTGATTTTCAAGATAGAGAGCGTGTTGTCAATCACGGAAACAACGTAATTTCTTGGTTAGATCATCCGTGGCAAGCTTGGGTAACAATAGACAAAACACAATGGTCTTACAATAAAAATCCAGTGTTATTGAGCTCAGATGAATTGGTTTTGGACTTGGTAAGTGTGGTAGGGAATAATGGAAATTATATGATCAATTTAGGCCCTAGACCTGATGGTAGTTTTGAAAAAGAGCAAATAGCTTTAATGGATACTTTAGGAATCTGGTTAAAGAAACATGCCAAGGCTATTTATGGGACAAGAGGTGGACCATTTTACCCCTTTGCACAAGGAGTTAGTACTCGTAAGGGGAATAATGCATGGCTGTTTATTACGGATACATCAATTCAGAAACTTAAACTATCAAAATTATCTCAAAAATTAAGAAGTGCTAAAGTTTTTGATTCAGGACAGGAAGTAGATGTAACTGTAGGAAAAGAAACTCTTTTATTCGATTTAGCCAAAGTTAAAAATGAAGGCCCTGTACGAGTTATAGAACTTACGTTTGAAGAAAAAGTGGAAATGGAAACCCTTGAAAAAATAGCAAAGCACAGTTATGAAGAAGGCGTAGAAAGATTGACAAATAAAATTTCTTATAAGGCCAGCTCTAGAGATTTCAATTGGAATGTTCTTGAGAATGAACAATATCTTTTTGCTGATAAAAAAGTGGAAGATTTTTCTTTTCATACCAAGAAGGAGCTAAATCCTAATATCATTATTGATTTGAATGGTGAGAAAGATGTTCATGAATTGATAATAGAAAATAGAAAAACATGTTGTAAAGAACGTGCTGAAAATTTAATTGTATGGTTTTCGAATGACGGGAAAACTTGGGAGAAATATTGGCAAGCAAAGTTCTCAAAGGAAAAATGGATACTTCCTATAACATCAAAGCATATGGGAGCATCTATAGTAGGTAAGAAAATAAAGTTTATAAAAATTGGTTTAACGGGCAAAGAAAAACAAATATTGCATTTAAGTAATGTTTCTATATTTGGTAAATAATAGATGGTTTTACAACTGCTGCAATCTCAAAAAATAAATAGTTTTTAATATAAATTGAGTTTCAAATGAAAAATATATTCATAGTTCTGTTATTGTTTTTTGCAGTAGCGTGTAAAGAGAAGCAATCGATTCCAAACCTGATAGCGTCACCAAACGATTTGCATTTTGATAAGTTGTCGACTGTTTGGGATGAAGCCATTCCATTGGGAAATGGTATGGTTGGAGCACTTGTTTGGGAAAAAGAAGGAAAGTTGCGTTTGTCATTAGATAGAGCAGATTTGTGGGATTTGCGTCCAATGGAAAATTTGAAAACCCCAGAATGGAAATTTAGTTGGGTCTATGAGCAATGGAAAAACAACAATTATAAGGAAGTTCAAGAAAAATTTGACGTGCCTTATGATAGAAGTCCAGCACCTTCAAAAATTCCTGGAGCAGCATTAGAATTTGATATTTCTTCATTAGGAGAAGTTGAGTCGGTGCATTTGTACTTAGAAAAAGCCATATGTGTGGTAAAATGGAAAAGCGGTGTAAAAATGTCAACGTTTGTGCATGCAACAGAACCTATTGGTTGGTACCGTTTTGAAGGGCTTGATAAACCATTGTCTTATGAAATTATTCCTCCTGCATATACTAATAGTGGAGAAAACACAGTTGAGAGTCCAGTTACAGGTCAAGATTTGAGAAGATTGGGGTATCCGAAAGGAGAAGTTATAAAAGATGGAAACTCAGTAAGCTATAGTCAAGAAGGTTGGGGTGGATTTAAATACAAAGTAAATGCGTCGAATATTATTTCTGATAAAGAGATGAAAGGATGTTGGAGTATCAGTTCTGAATTTCCAAGTTGGGAAAAGAAACCATCCGCAAAAAATACAGTTGAAAAAGAACTAGAAGGAGGATTGACGGAAAGTTTTAAAACACATTCAGAATGGTGGAGTCAGTTTTGGAGTCAGTCTTCTATTCAAGTGCCTGATGCAATTTTACAGAAACAATGGTATTTAGAGCAGTATAAATTTGGTGCTTCTGCTAGAGTGGGAGCTCCTCCAATTTCATTACAAGCAGTTTGGACAGCAGATAATGGGAAATTACCACCATGGAAAGGTGATTTTCATCACGATTTAAATACACAATTAAGTTATTGGTCTTCTTATTCAGGAAATCATCTAGAAGAAGAAATTGGTTTTTTGGATTGGTTATGGAAATACAAAGGCACTTTTAAAAAATACACGAAAGACTATTATGAAACTGATGGATTGAACGTTCCAGGGGTTAGTACGCTTACAGGTGACCCTATGGGAGGGTGGATTCAGTATTCTTTTGGACCTACCGTTTCAGCTTGGCTGGGGCAACATTTTTATTTGCATTGGAGATATAGTATGGATAGGACCTTTTTGAAAGAAAAAGGGTATCCTTGGATCAAAGATGTAGCCGTTTTTTTGAAAGAAATATCCGTAGTAGATGCAAAAGGGATGAGAAAATTGGCTATAAGTTCTAGTCCAGAAATATATGACAATAGCAGAAATGCTTGGTTTGGAGAGACAACTAATTTCGATTTATCGCTTATTAGATGGACTTTTGAAAAGGCAGCCGAACTTGCCCATGAAGTAGGTAATGTTGAAGAAGGAGAATTATGGGAAAAAACTTTATCAGAATGGCCTGAATTGGCAATTGATGACAGTGGTTTGTTATTTGCTCCTGGTGTAGCTTACGATAAATCTCATCGTCATTTTTCCCATCAATTGGGATACCATCCGTTGGGAATAATAGATTTTTCTAAAGGTGATAAGCATAAGAAAATCATTGAAAATACAATAGCTACTCTAGATGCAAAGGGTTCTGATTGGTGGGTTGGGTATTCATTCAGTTGGTTGGGGAATTTAAAAGCAAGAGCGTTTGATGGGGATGGAGCGGCGGAGGTTTTAAAGAAGTTTGCAACCAGTTTCTGTTTGCCAAATAGTTTTCATGTAAATGGAGACCAATCAGGAAAAGGATATTCCAAGTTTAAATACCGCCCCTTTACTTTAGAAGGGAATTTTGCTTTTGCAGCAGGTCTACAAGAAATGTTGATACAAAGTCATACTGGAATTGTACATGTTTTTCCGGCAGTTCCGCAATCATGGAAAGAAATTAATTTTAAACATTTGCGTACAGAAGGGGCGTTTTTAATTTCAGCTACTAAAGAAAAAGGAGTTGTAACTTCCGTAGAGATAGAAGCAACAAAGGGTGGTGTTTTAAAAATGAAAAATCCATTTGGAAAAAAAGAGTTTAGATGTAATGTTGAATACGAAATTAATTCTGAAAATGAAATTAAGATTGTAACAAACCCTAAGGGTTTAATAATATTTGAATTATGAAAAAAAAATATGGTTTGTTCCTATGCACCTGCTTTTTTATGTTGCAAAATATTTTAGGTCAACATAAAAAAGAAGTAGCAGCGTTTTCTTTTATAGCTAAAAATTTAGAATGGGAAGGAATTGCCATTCAAGATGATAATTATACAATATGGGGGTGTGCGCCTGTGCAAGATAAAGAAGGAAAAACACATTTGTTTGCAGCAAGGTGGCCAGAAAAAAATGTAGATCCAGCTTGGAGGAAATCTTCAGAAATTGCACATTACATAGCCGATAGACCAGAAGGGCCGTTTGTTTTTTCAGATGTCGCTATAAAAGGTACAGGGAAAGAGACATGGGATAAATATGGACCTCATAACCCCGAAATAAAAAAAGTAGGAGACAACTACGTGTTACTTTATATAGGTAATACAGATTACAAGCAACCAGCGCATCCCGGGAATCAAAGCATTGGTATGGTAATTTCGAAATCACCTTATGGTCCTTGGGAAAAGGTAGGGAAGAATGGTGAAATATTAAATGCAAAGGATAGTACGAAATGGAACTATGAATCAAGAAATGGAGTCGCAAATCCAGCATTTTTACCATTTAGAGGGAAGTATTATTTGTATTTTAAATCTATGGAGGGAAATAATTTAAAATACGGTTTGGCGATTGCTGATAACCTAGAAGGACCTTATATTATAACAGAGAGACCTGTAACATCAAATAAAGGAACGCTAGAAGATGGTACCATCTTTTTTTATAAAGAGTATGTTTATTTATTAACAACAGATAACCATGGAAATAATACCGGAATTAGAGGAGGAGGTACGCTATGGAAATCTAAAGATGGCATTACTTTTAAATTAGAGGATGCTAGAGTTGGCTACGATAGACTTCCAACATATTACGATGAATTTGAGGCCGAAAAAGCAGTGAAGATTTATGGTATAGATCCAAAATTGGAGCGTCCCAAAGTATTAATGATAGATGGTGTGCCTTCTTATTTGTACGGTCCCAGTGGATGGAATATTTTCGGAGGTGCTAGAACCGTTTCTCATGTGTTGAAAATAAATCTTAAAGAATAAAAAGTAAGATTATGTTAAAAAACAGGAAAAAATTAATTTGCCAACTACTAATTACTTTTCTGTTAGTTGGTTGCTTTTTAAAAGAAAAAGTAACTTCTGTAAAGGTAGAAGTTAAGCCAAATATAGTGTTTTTCTTTGTAGATGATATGGGGTGGCAGGATACATCGTTGCCTTTTTACAAAGAGACTACTCCGTTAAATAAGCAGTACTATACACCAAATATGGTACAATTGGCAAAGGAAGGAATGAAGTTTACACAAGCTTATGCTACTGCAGTATGTTCACCTTCTAGAATTAGTTTAATGACAGGTATGAATGCAGCCAGGCACAGAGTAACTACTTGGACATTGCAAAAGAATAAATCACCAGAACAGGGCAAACTCATACTTTTTGGAGTTTAAACATTCCCTAAAAAAGCATCTTAACTATCTATTTTAAAGAGAGTTAATGTTTGTTTTACACTAGAAA
>Ga0105356_10002738_pt1 | contig 17515 bp, 16 predicted proteins | sample GOMGulsemesocosm_3_FD_83502 | JGI IMG/M metagenome (GOLD analysis project Ga0105356, IMG submission 83502) | Methane-oxidizing microbial communities from mesocosms in the Gulf of Mexico - GOM9D Gulf of Mexico | ecosystem: Environmental > Aquatic > Marine > Cold seeps | place: Gulf of Mexico...
AAATTTTAAGAAGTAACACCATAGCTGTTCGCTCAAAAAAAATTAAACGTGATATATTAGAAGTCGATATTAAAATTGAGAATAAAATCATAAAAATATTTAATAACCATTGGCCTTCAAAAAGACAAGAAGAATCTTTTCGTATTTTATATGCAAATACTCTCAATAATTATATTAAACAATTTCAAGAAGATCTTGATTATATATTGATTGGAGATTTTAACAGTAATTATAATGAGAAAGAAAGCCTAAAACTAAATAAAGATTTAAATGACAGTTATAATATTACGGGTATGAATGATATTCTTAACTCCTCTTCTAAGATATTAACGAAAGAAAAAAAGAATTATCATTATAACCTATGGTATGAACTAAATTACACTAAGCGTTTTTCTTCACTCTATAGAAACAATAAAATCACTCCTGATAATATATTATTAGCACAAGCCTTGTTTGATAAAAAAAATATTTCTTATATTAACAATAGTTTTAAGGCCTTAAGCCCTCCTTACCTCTACAATAATAGAAAAATACATCGTTGGAAAATGACACAAAAGTATGGCGTTCACGCAGGAGAAGGATACTCTGATCACTTAGCAATTATTGCAAGTTTTGAAACCCAAGCTTATAAAAAGAAAGAAAATAAAAATAAAGGAATTGCTGCATTATACAAGAGCAATAACTCCAATATTAAGATTTACAATGTTGTTGTAATATATAAAGATAAAAACAATTATATAATAAAACAAAAAAACAAAAGAGCAATCTATATCTACAAATCAAAAGAAAAACTCGAAGTAAAGGCTTCATATAATTTAGAGATTCTTCAAACCAAAGAACATTATGGATTAAAAGAAATAAGCTCGTTTAAAATAATCAAAAAACACTCAAAGGAAGAAAATATAAAAGAGTATTTTACACAAGCGAATACTATTGATTTATTTGATTCTAAAAACCAAAATGAACTTATTATTAATCTTAGAGGTCAATATAAAAAGGGTTATTTGCATTATATAAAAAACAATAAAAAATATAAAATAAAACTTTATTCAAAAGATAAAACGCTTTTACCAAAAAATGGGCAAAAAATTAATATAATACAAGCACATTTGTCTTTCTTTAAAAACAAAGCACAAATAATTATTAATAAAAAAAGCGAGTATTATGCTTATTAAATCAATTTTTACGAACAGTTCTGGTATTTTATTTTCAAGAATACTTGGTTTCATACGTGACTTATTAACAGCATCAATCTTAGGTGCGAATATTTATTCAGATATCTTTTTTGTTGCTTTTAAAGTACCCAATTTATTCAGACGAATTTTTGCAGAAGGCGCTTTCACACAAGCCTTTATTCCTGCCTATGCAAAAAGTAAACACAAAATACAATTTTCATCTTCAATATTTCTTTCATTTTTTGCTTTTATTATGCTTTTATCACTTTTCGTAACACTGTTTTCAAAATTTGTCACAAATTTTATTGCTATTGGATTTGATGACAAAACAGTAGAATTAACAGCTCCTTTACTTGCAATAAATTTTTATTATTTACCAATGATTTTTGTTGTAACCTTTATGGCAGCGTTACTGCAGTATAAAAACCATTTCTCCACAAGTGCATTTTCAACCGCTTTATTAAATCTTAGTTTAATTGCTGCCTTACTTATATCTAAAGATATGGATAAATATGACATTACTTTTTACCTATCTTATGGAGTTCTTGTAGGAGGTGCCTTACAAATACTTGTGCATATACTTGCTTTAAAAAATAAGAATTTATTAAAAGTCTTAAGTTTTAATAAAATCAAATTTGCACAAAAAAAATTTTATAATTCTTTTGCTGCAGCAACATTAGGATCATCAACAGCCCATTTATCGGCTTTCTTAGATACGTGGTTGGCTTCATTTTTAGTAAGTGGTAGTATTTCCTATTTATATTACGCAAACAGAATATTTCAATTACCCTTGGCACTATTTGCTATAGCTACGACTGTAGCACTCTTTCCAATGATTGCAAAAGCAATAAAAAATCAAAATGAACACAAAGCATTAGCCTTAATGAAGAAAGCAAGTGTCATTTTGTCATTTTTGTTATTAATCTCCACCTTAATTGGAATATTGTTTAATGAACTCATTGTTGAACTTCTGTTTCAAAGAGGTGAATTTACGCATGAAGACTCGTTAAATACAGCGATAATACTTTTAATGTACTTACTTGGTCTTTTACCATATGGTATATCAAAAATATTTTCTTTATGGTTATACGCTAAAGAAAAACAATTTATTGCAGCAAAAATATCCATGAAAGCTTTAACTTTTAATATAGTTTTTTCTTTAATTTTATTTAAACCTTATGGAGCAGCTGGTCTTGCTTTTGCTAGCACAATCGCAGGTTTTGTTTTATTTTATTTTACTATTAAAGAGTTTGGCTTTATGAAGTTTTATAATTTGTTCAAAAAACAGTAGTTTTCTTAAATAATTATATTAATTTATTTTATAAATAAACTTTTTTCTTTTTACTGCTATTATTCCAATAAATAATAGTGTAAGGATATTACTATGCTAAAAAAAGTGCTAATGACTCTACTTGTTTCTGCCTGTACATTGTTTTCTGTTGATATCGGAATTTATGAGCAACAAGACAAGGAAATTAACTTAGATTTAAAGTTTACTAATGAATACAATCAAGTAAAAACGCTAAGAGAAATAATAAATAATAAACCAACTATCTTAACAATAAACTACTTCAACTGCCCTACTTTGTGTTCACCTATGTTATATGAAGTTGCTGATGTTATTCCTAGAGTTGGACTAATTCCGGGAAAAGAATTTAATGTAATTACCTTAAGTATTGAAAAAAATGATACTTTTAAACATGCAAAAGAAACAAAAGACAGAATCTTTAAGACTTTTAAAAAACCATTTAATGCAAATGCATGGTCATTTCTAACCACTAAAAATCAGGAAAATATAGATATAATAACAAATTCTGTTGGTTTTAAATATGAACGACGTGTAAAAGATGGAGTTGTTGATTATTTGCATCCTGCAGCAATTATGGTTTTGACACCAAAAGGTAAGGTAAGTAGATATTTAAATGGTATTTCATACTTAGCTTTTGACTTGAAACTTGCCCTTTTAGAGGCTAGTGACGAAAAAACAAGACCAACAATAGCAAATACTTTACTTTACTGTTTTGCATACGATTCAGAAAGCAAAACGTATTTGTTTCAAGCTGAGAAATTTGTCGGCGGTTTTATTTTTGCAGCTGTTGTAGCATTTTTTATCTACGTATACAGAACAGGTAAGCGAGACGACAAAAGAAAAGTAGAAGAAATAAAAAAACGAAAAGAAAAAGACGCGTAAGCGTTTCCACTAAACGAAAAGGAGAGATAATGACACACAAAAGCTTTTATGATGAGACGCACACCGTCTTTGGACATCATGAAAATAAGATTTTACAATGGATTTTTTCTATTGATCACAAAAGAATAGCAATACTTTACATGGTTGTAATGTTTGCATTTTTTGCAGTAGCACTGCTAGTTGCACTAACAATGAGGATTGAACTGTTCTTCCCCGGAGAACAAGTTTTAAGCCCAGATCAATTTAACCAAGCATTTACTTTGCATGGGGTAATTATGGTATTTTTATTCATCATTCCAGGAATTCCTGCTATTTTTGGTAACTTTTTATTACCAATTATGATTGGTGCAAAAGATGTATCTTTTCCAAGACTAAATTTATTTTCATGGTGGCTATTTTTATTAGGTGCAATCATCGCTTTATCTTCATTATTTGTGGGTAATGGATTTGCAGATACTGGATGGACATTTTATGCTCCATATAGTACTAATACTGAAACCAATGTTATTGCTGCGTTAACTGCTGCTTATATCTTAGGAATGGCAAGTATTCTTACAGGTATTAACTTTGTTGTTACTATTCACAGATTAAGAGCGCCAGGAATGGGATTCTTTAAAATGCCTTTATTTGTATGGGGTTTATATTCAACTGCATGGATTCAAGTTTTAGCTACTCCTGTTATTGGAATTACATTAATTCTAGTAATTATTGAAAAAACAATTGGTATTGGTATTTTTGATCCAGCAAAAGGTGGAGATCCAATTCTTTATGAACACTTATTTTGGATTTATTCTCACCCAGCAGTATATTTAATGATTTTACCAGCATTTGGTGTTGTTTCTGAAATCGTACCTACATTCTGTAGACGGACTATCTTTGGATACAGATCAATTGCAATTTCTTCTGCAATGATTTCTATTATCGGATACTTGGTTTGGGGACATCACTTATTTTCTTCAGGTATGAGTGAATGGGCAAAAGTTACTTTCTCATTTTTAACATTCTTTGTTTCAATTCCTACTGGAATTAAATTTTTTGACTGGATTGCAACTATGTACAAAGGTTCAATTGTAATGAAAACACCTATGTTATGGGTAGTTGGAACTATTGTTACTTTTGCAATTGGTGGATTAACAGGAGTTGTTTTAGCAACACTTGGAATCACTACTCACTTGCATGATACATATTATGTTGTTGCTCACTTCCATTACGCAATGTTTGGTGGAGTTGTATTTATGATGTTTGCAGCATTTCATTACTGGTATCCAAAATTTGTTGGAAGAATGTATGATGAGACAAAAGCTAAAATTGCATTCTGGATGATATTTATAGGTTTTAACGTATTATGGTTCCCAATGTTTATTGCAGGAATTTTAGGTATGCCTAGAAGATATTTTGATTATTTACCAGAATTTACTATTTATCATCAAATTTCTGGTGTTGGTGCGGTATTAACACTTTCTGGAATTGCATATATGGCTTATGTTTTAATTAAAGGTTTAAAAAATGGAGAAATAGCGAGTGCAAACCCTTGGAATGCAACTACGTTAGAGTGGCAAATTGATTCACCACCACCGTTAGAGAACTTTAGAAATACACCATATATTGATTTTGAACCATACGATTATAAAGATGGTGTACCCGTTCATAATCTTTACGATGAAATTCACAAAGGGAGATAAGATGGATCATTCAAGTGAAATAGAAATTATCTATGATAAACAAGGTAATCCTCATGAAGTTATTGACTTTAATGATGATGATGAAGGGTCAAAACTCGGGTTTTGGTTCTTCTTATTTACAGAATTAATGTTATTTGGTGGAATGTTCTTAGTATTTACATTCTACTTTTACAGATATACAGACAATTTTCTAGAAGCATCTGCTACTTTAAATATTGTACTTGGTGGAATTAATACGTTTATTCTTTTAATTTCTACATACTTTATGGGTATGGGACTAATCAATTTTAAAAATGGTGAAGTCTCAAAAGCAAAAGTTAAAATTGTACTTACTATTGTTTTCTCAATTATTTTCTTAACTGTTAAATATTTTGAGTGGATGGCAGAGATTCATCATGGAATTTATCCTGATTCTGAGATTTTAAATGCAAAAGAACACGGAATTATTTTATTCTTTGGATTATACTTTACAATGACAGGACTTCATGGAGTTCATATTATTATTGGTATTGCATTAATGGTTTGGGTAATACTTTTGATGAACAGAGGAACTATTACTACAAAAAAATATGTTATTTTTGAAAATGTAGCCTTATATTGGGATTTAGTTCATATGGTTTGGGTATTTTTATTCCCACTCTTTTACATTACTGGTTTAGGGAGATAATATGACACATCACGAAACATTAACAGAAAGTATGTTTATAAAAGTATTTTTTGCATTAATTGCATTAACTACTTTAACTTTTTTACAACCTTATTTCATGCATCAAGATCTTAGTAATACAATTGCCATTCAGATGTTTATTGCAGTAATTAAAACATTTTTAATTGGAGCATACTACATGCACCTTAAGTACGAGCAACCTTTATTTAGATGGGTTGTTTTAATAGCGGTTATTACGCTTACGATATTTTTTGTAATTACATCATTTGATGCTATATACAGAAATGATATTAATGATTTTTTTACTTAGGAGAATAGAATGTTAGAAGGAATGGAAGGCGTATCGAGTTTCGCCGGTGAAATTGATTATGCATTTTGGACAGTAAATCTAATTTGTTTATTCTTATTTGTAATTACAATAGGTGCTATGTTTATCTTTTTATATCAATACGATGAAAAAAGATCAAAGCTAACAGATACTAAAAATATCAAACACAATACACCACTAGAAATTGCTTGGACAGTTATTCCAACTATTTTAATGATGGTTATTTTTTATATTGGATTAGATGCTTTAAAAGTTCAAAGAACTATGCCTGCTGATGATAAATCAGTTGTAGTAAAAGTTATTGGTAAAAAGTGGTCTTTTTCTTTTGAATATCCAAATGGTAAAAAAAGTTCTTCTTTAATTGTTCCTCTTGGAAAAGATGTTAAATTAAACATGACAGCTCCAATTGATGATGTATTACATGCATTTTACGTACCTGCATTCAGAATCAAAGAAGATATTGTTCCTGGACAAATTACTAAATTGTGGTTTAATGCTACAAAACTAGGGACATTTGACATCATGTGTGCTGAGTACTGTGGTACAAGACACGCATATATGAGAGCGGATGTAAAAGTTGTATCTCAAGAAGAATTTGATGAATTTTTAAACCCTACAGTAGTAGCTGCGCGAACTGCAATGGATGTGTTTAATGAAACTGGCTGTATTGGATGTCATACGGTAGATGGTACAGTATCAGCAGGACCTTCTTTTAAAGATATTTATAACAAAGAAGTTAAAGTTATAAGTAATGGTGTAACTAAAACGGTAACAAGAGACGAAGCATATTTAGTTAAAGCAATTGATGACCCAGATGCTGAAATTGTTGAAGGTTTTATGGCAGGAATGATGCCTAGTTTTAAAGGTGCATTAAGTAAAGAAGATATGACTCTTGTTCTTAATTACTTTAAAGGTATTGAAGTAGCTGCTAAACCTGCTATTAATGGAGCAGAAGTTGTTGATATTAATGGTTGTATTGGATGTCATACAGTAGATGGAACACCATCAGCTGGTCCTACATTTAAAGACATTATGGGAAGAAAAACAAAGATTTTAAAAGATGGTAAAACAATTGAAATTACAATTGATGAAACATATTTAATAGAAGCAATAAAAAATCCTGAAACTGAAATAGTTGAAGGGTACCAAAACATTATGCCTCCATTTAAAGATGTATTATCTGATGATGAAGTAAATGCAATTGTTGAGTATTTAAAGAAGTAATATGATCAAGAATATATATGTATTAACAAAGTTTCCTTTATCGTTTACAATAAGTTTATCTGCAGTCTTTGGATATATTCTTGCTAATGGAAGTTTAGATATGGGTCTTTTATACCCTTATCTAGCTGTTTTATTATTAGCAATGGGTGTATCTTCATTTAATCAAACTCAAGAATATAAAAAAGATGCATTAATGCCTCGTACTAAAAACAGACCTATTCCTTCTGGGGATATGAGTTTTAATACAGCCTTAATCATTGGTATTGTTATTACTGCTTTATCTTTTTTCTTTATCTATATTCCTCATGGAATAATGGGAATTGTGGTATTTATAGCTGTTGTAATTATTTATAATTTATTATATACACCTGCTAAAAGACATAGTATTTATGCAGGAGTTTATGGTGCTGTATTAGGTGTCATTCCTCCTTATATTGGTTGGGTATCTGCTGAAAACTTTGTTTTTGATATGAGATTTTTTGCCTTAGGTTTATTTTATTTCACTTGGCAGATTCCTCATTTTTGGTTATTAAACCTTAAGTATTACAAACAATATGAAGAAGCAGGATTTCCAACTATTACGAAAGTATTCGGTGTTGACAGCCTTGTTAGAATGACTTTTATTTGGTTATTATTAACAGTAATTTGTGGTGTATTTTTAGTATCAATGTTTGAAATTAATTCTATCGTTATACTTGCGTTATTAGTTATTTTAAAAGCGTATACTTTATTCACTATTTTTAAATTATTAAAAAATCGAAACTATATTTATAACTTTATAAATATTAATGTTTACATGTTATTCTTAATGATTATTTTGTGCGTTAACGCACTGTATATGTAACAAAGAAAATTTTAGATATAATCCTACTCTTATACTAAGAGTAGGACATCTATGAAAGAATTTTACAAACAATATCTCCCTTATTTTAAAAATTACAAACTCAAATTTTTTTATGCCATTATAGGTATGATTTTAGTAGCAAGTGGTACTGCTGGAACTGCTTATCTAATTGAACCCTTATTAGACGATATATTTATTAATAAAGATAGAAATATGCTTTATATTATGCCTTTTATTGTTGTATTTGTTTATACAGCAAAAAGTATGGGTGGTTATATTCAAACCTATTATATTTCTTATGTAGGCCAAGATATTGTACGAATAATACGAGATAAATTATTACATCACATTTTAAAACTTGATATGAACTTTTTTCAAAAAAAACATACAGGTGAATTAATTTCTAGAATAACAAATGACATTAATCGTATTCAATCTGCGGTGTCAAATCAAATTGCGGATATGATACGAGAATTATTAACAATAATTGGGCTTATTAGTGTTGCTATTTATCAAAGTTATGAATTAGCATTTTATGGTTTGGTTGTTTTGCCTCTTGCTATTTTACCTTTAAGTAAATTGGCTAAAAAAATGAAAGCACTTTCTTTCAAATCACAAGAAAGTGTTTCAGACATAACAACGCATTTAAGTGAAACCTTTCAAAATATTGAGCTTATTAAAGCCAATTCAACAGAAAACCTTGAATTAAAAAGTTTTGCAAAACACAATCATAATTTTTTTAATATAAATATGAAAGGTGTTAAAGTTAATGCTTTGGTATCGCCTGTTATGGAAATCATTGGTTCCGTTGGTTTTGCTGCTGTTATTATTGTAGGTGGGGCTCAAGTAATTGACGGAATTATTACAACGGGTTCTTTTTTATCTTTTACAACTGCACTCTTTATGTTATATACTCCTATTAAAAGATTATCAAGAGTTTATAATCAAATGCAAGATGCAATTGCAGCCAATGAAAGAATCAATCAGTTATTTGCTCATAAATCTGAAATTGTATCAGGGAACATAAGTTGTGAAAAGGTGCAAACAATTCATTTTGATAATGTTACTTTAAAATACCATGATTTTACTGCTTTAAAAAATATTAGTTTAAGTGCAAAACGTGGTGATAAAATTGCTTTAGTAGGAGATAGTGGTGGTGGTAAATCTTCCTTGGTTAATTTAATTATTCGTTTTTATGATACCTCTATGGGAAAACTAAGCATTAATAATCACAATATTAAAGATATAAATATTGACTCTTTAAGAGAAAAAATTTCTATTGTTACGCAAAGAGTTTATATTCTTAATGACAGTATTGCAAGTAATGTTGCTTATGGAGATGAGATCAATGAAGAAAAAGTCATTAAAGCTTTAAAACAAGCACATGCTTACGATTTTGCTCTTGAGCAAGAAAAAGGAATATATACGACTTTAGATGAATCTGGAACTAATCTTTCAGGAGGTCAGCGTCAAAGAATTGCAATAGCAAGAGCTTTATATAAAGAACCAGAGATTTTAATCTTAGATGAGGCCACGTCTGCATTAGATAATGAAAGTGAAAGTATTATTTCTGAAATTATTGATGAAATCTCTTCTAACAAAATTACTTTTATTATTGCACACAGACTATCTACTATTAAAAGTGCTAATAAAATTGCAGTTTTTAAAAAAGGTGAAATAATTGCACTTGACAGTGAAGAAAACTTACTTAAGAACTCAAAAGAATACAAACGACTTTATAATCTTGCAACTATTTAAGTAAATATAATTAGAAATAATTTTTAATTTACTTTTAGGGCTAATTTAGCCCCTCTTCTAAAGAATAATTTACATTATTTTAGATAAAATATGAAATCAAAAAGGATAGCTTTGTTTAACTATGAAAACCTAAAAAAAATACTCTTCAATTTTCAACCTGAAACGGCACATAATATTTCAGAATATGCATTGAAAGTTTTACCAAAAGTACGATTTGTCAATAATTACATGGTGAATAAAAACTTTGTAATTAATACAAAATTAAAACAAGAAATTTTAGGAATTCCTTTTATTAACCCTGTTGGATTAGCAGCAGGTTTTGATAAAAATGCAACAATGGTTAATTCTATGATGGCTTTGGGTTTCGCAGCTACTGAAATAGGTACTATGACACCAAGACCACAAGACGGGAATGCAAAACCTAGAATGTTCCGTCATATTGAATCACGTTCCATTCAAAATGCAATGGGTTTTAATAATGCGGGTTCTTTTAAAGTAGCTAAAAACCTAAAAAAAGTCTATCCTCATGCTATCGTAATTGGCGCAAATATTGGGAAAAATAAAAACACTCCAGAAGAGTTTGCGATTAATGATTATAAAGTACTAATTGAGAGATTTAAAGATATTAGTGATTATATTGTAATTAATATTTCATCACCTAATACACCAAATTTACGAGATTTACAAAATGAAACCTTTATTAAAGAACTTTTTGTAATGGCTAAAAAACTAAGTAAGAAACCTATATTCTTAAAAATTGCTCCCGATATGAGTGTAAGTAATGCAATCTCTTTATCAAAATGTGCAGTGAAAGCAGGAGCTGCTGGAATTATTGCTACAAATACAACTATTGAATACGCTCTTGTAAATGAATCAAAAGATTTTGGCGGTTTATCAGGAGCTTGTTTAAGTGATAAGTCTTATACTTTATTTAAAGAAATAGCAAAAGAATTATTTGGAAAAACTATTTTAATTTCTGTTGGTGGAATCTCTACTGGAGCAGAAGCATACAGAAGAATTAAAGCAGGAGCTTCTTTGGTTCAAGCCTATTCAGGAATGGTTTTTGAAGGTCCTTCAATGGTTAGAAAAATTAATGAAGAAATTTTAGAGCTCTTAGACAAAGATGGATATAATCATATATCAGATGCTATTGGAGCAGATCTTAAAAATGAAAAATAAAAAAATATAGATGAAGAATGTTAAAATAAAAAAACACTTCTTTCTTTTTCATTTTTTACTATTAATAATAATTTCAGGGGAATTAATGAGTTCAAGTTTACCAAAATATTTTACGCAAACCTTAGATAACGGTTTACAAATTGTAGTTATACCTATGCAGAACAATAGCTCGGTGGTATCTACTAATATTTTTTATAAAGTAGGATCACGTAATGAAGTAATGGGGAAATCCGGAATTGCTCATATGCTTGAACATTTAAATTTTAAATCAACTAAAAATTTAAAAGCAGGTGAATTTGATGAAATAGTTAAAGGTTTTGGTGGGCTTAATAATGCTTCTACTTCTTTTGATTATACCAACTACTATATCAAGTCTTCTTCTAAAAACATGGATAAATCCTTAGGATTATTTTCTGATTTATTGCAAAATCTTAATTTAAAAGATGAAGAATTTCAACCAGAACGAGATGTTGTTATGGAAGAGAGACATTGGAGAACAGATAATAACCCTATGGGATATTTGCAATTTAGATTGTTTAATAATGTATTTATGTATCATCCTTATCATTGGACCCCTATTGGTTTTATTAATGATATTAAAAATTGGACTATCTCAGATATTAAAGAGTTTCATGAAACTTATTATCAAGCCAAAAATGCAATTATTGTAGTTGCAGGAGATATTACAAAAGAGGAGGTTTTTGATAGTGCTAAAAAGCATTTCGCTTCTATTAAGAATAACAAAGACCTTCCTTCAAAAATACATACAATTGAACCTAAACAAGATGGGGCAAAAAGAGCAATAATTTATAAAAACTCTAGCGTTGAGATGTTAAGTATTGCATATCATATTCCTAATTTTGAACATAAAGATCAAGTTGCATTGTCAGCATTATCAGAATTATTTTCTTCTGGAAAAAGTTCAATTTTACAAAAAATACTTGTTGATGAGAAAAAACTTGTTAATCAAGTATATGCGTATAATATGGAATTAAAAGATCCTGGTGTATTTATGTTTATGGCAGTTTGTAATGAAGGCGTTAAAGCAAAAGATGTTGAAAAAGAGATTTTAAAAATCATAAAAGATGTTAAGAATGGGAAAATTACAAAAAAAGAAATAGAAAAAATCAAAATCAATACACGAGCTGATTTTATCTTTTCATTGGAGTCTTCTTCCTCTGTTGCATCTTTATACGGTTCATATTTTGTAAGAGACAATATCAAACCTTTGTTTTCTTATGAAGATGATATTAATAAAATCACAAAAAAAGATTTAATTAAAGTGGCAAACACTTATTTAAATAAAAATAATTCAACAACCCTCATTTTAAAAAATGATAAAAATACTAATGAATAGTAGGAGAGAAACAATGGAAATTATGACAGGCGCAATGACAGCACTTATTACACCTTTTAAAAATGGAAAATTAGATTCCCAAAATTTTGCAAGTTTAATTCAAAGACAAATAGATCAAGGAATGGATGTAATGGTTCCAGTAGGAACAACAGGTGAGAGCGCAACCTTATCTCATGCAGAACACAAAGAATGTATAGAAATTGCAGTAAGTGTTTGTAAGGGTACCCACGTAAAAGTAATAGCAGGAGCTGGTTCAAATGCTACTGCTTCAGCTATTGAGTTTGCTCAACATGCTCAAGCTGTAGGAGCTGATGGTATTTTATCAGTAACTCCATATTACAACAAACCTATGCAAGAAGGTTTATATCAGCATTATAAAGCAATAGCTTCTTCTGTTGATCTTCCTTTCGTATTATATAATGTACCAGGACGAACGGGCGTTGATTTAAATGCAGATACTGCTATTCGTTTATTTGATGATCTTCCAAATGTGTACGCAATAAAAGAAGCAACAGGTTCTTTAGAGAGAGCTATTGAAATTCATTCTAAAAGAGAAGGTTTTCATGTGATTTCTGGAGATGATGCTATTGATTTTCCTATGCTAACCAATGGAGCTACTGGAATTATTTCAGTAACGGCTAATCTTTTACCTGATTTAAAAAGTGAATTAGTACATTGTATTCAAAAAGGTGATTTAAAAAGAGCAAGAGAAATTAATGAATTTTTATATCCACTAAACAAAGTATTATTTTGTGAAAGTAACCCAATACCTATTAAAGCAGCAATGTATTTAGCTGGTTTATTAGACACCTTAGAGTATCGTTTACCATTAACAGCTCCAAGTAAAGAAACAATGAAAAGATTAGAAGAAGTATTAAAACAATATAAGGTAATAAAATAATGACAAACAAAACATTAGTAATTAGTGGAGCAACTAAAGGTATAGGAAAAGCATGTGCATATAAGTTTGCAAAACAAGGTGTAAACATTGCTTTTACATATAATTCAAACGAAGAAATTGCAAAAGAAATGGTAAAAGATTTAGAAGAAAATTATGGTGTAAAAGCAAGAGCCTATCCTTTGAATATCTTAGAACCTGAAACCTATAAAGAATTGTTCCTAAAAATTGATGAAGATTTTGAAACAGTTGATTATTTTATTTCAAATGCTATGATTTATGGACGAGCAGTAGTAGGTGGTTACGGTAAATTTATGAGATTAAAACCAAGAGGTTTAAACAATATTTATACAGCCACTGTTAATGCTTTTGTATGTGGAGCACAACAAGCTGCTAAACGAATGCAAAAACAAGGTACTGGTGGATCTATTGTTTCATTAAGCTCAACTGGAAACCTAGTATATATTCAAAACTATGCAGGACATGGTACGAATAAAGCAGCTGTTGAAGCTATGGTTAGATATGCAGCAACTGAATTAGGAGAATTTGGAATCAGAGTAAATTCTGTTTCTGGAGGTCCTATTGATACAGATGCATTAAAAGCATTTACTAATTATGAAGAAGTTAAACAAAAAACAGTTGAATTATCAGCATTAAAGCGTATTGGGCAACCAAAAGATTTAGCAGATGCATGTTTTTTCTTATGTACTAGTGATGCTTCATGGATTACAGCACAAACCATAGTAGTTGATGGCGGAACTACTTTTAGATAATGAATAGTTCATACAATTTACCTAATGCGCTTGCTATATTAAGAATACTTTTAGCACCATTAATGCTGTGGTTTTTTGTGGACAGAGACAATGTTATTTTTGCTTCTTGGCATCCTTCGTGGTTTGATTATTTTGCAGGTTTAATTTTTGTTATTGCTTCTGTAACTGATTTTTTTGATGGATATATTGCAAGAAGATGGAATCAAATGACAAAAATAGGTGGAATTTTAGACCCACTTGCTGATAAAATGTTGGTACTTGCTGGTTTTATTGGTTTAATGGTAATTGACAGAGCCTCGGCTTGGGCTGTATTTTTTATTCTATCACGTGAATTTTTCATCACAGGAATTAGAGTAGTTGCTGCACAAGAAGGTAAAAATGTTGCATCAACTTTTTCTGGTAAAGTAAAAACAGTTTCTCAAATGTTTGCCATAGGTTTTTTAATAATGAATTGGCCTTATGCAAACGAATTATTGTGGTTAGCTGTAATACTTACCTTATATTCTGGTTATGAGTATATCAGGGATTATTTTAAAAATTAACACTTTTAAAGAAGAGAAAATAATATTTTATTTTCTCTTCTTATTTTAAATCGGAGATTTATATTGGGTACTATTACTTTTCTACTAGTTTTATCATTTTTAGTTTTTTTTCATGAATTAGGACACTTTACTGCTGCACGTTATTTTGGTGTAAAAGTTCATGTATTTTCAATTGGTTTTGGAAAAAGACTTTTTTCAAAGGAATGGTTAGGCACAAGATGGCAGCTTTCCTTAATTCCTCTTGGCGGTTATGTAAAAATGAAAGGTCAAGATGATAGGGATCCTGCTTTAATAGAAGAAGGTGATGACTCATATAATACTAAGAAACCTTGGCAAAGAATTATTATTTTATTAGCAGGTCCTTTTGCTAACTTTTTATTAGCAGCTATTTTATACTTTGTAATCGCAAGCCTTGGAGCCAATGCTTTAGCTCCACATATTGGAAATGTTCAAGCAAACTCACCTGCACAAATAGCTGGATTAAAAAAAGGTGATGAAATTTTACGTATTAATGATGTTCAAATCAAAGAATGGAACCATATTGGTGAAATTATAAGAGCCTCAAATGGGACATTAAAATTTTATGTTAAAAGAGATAATAAAGTACAAACTTTCGTTTTAAATCCTCAAATCTTGGATGCTAAAAATATTTTCAAAGAAGATATTAAAAAAAGAATGATTGGTATTTCTCCCGCACCTAAAGTAATTGTTTTAGATTTAAGTATAAGTGAATCTTTTATTTTTGCTTATGATAAAACAATACAATCCTCTTCCATGATTTTTAAAGGGGTGCAAAAATTAATTTCAGGGGTTATACCTTCTAGTGAAGTAGGTGGAGTTATAACTATTGGAAAAGTAATATCAGATGCCAGTTCCTCTAGTATAATTGCTCTCTTGTCAATTACAGCATTAATTTCTGTTAATTTAGGAGTACTTAACTTACTTCCAATTCCTGCTTTAGATGGAGGACATATAATGTTCAACATTTATGAAATCATTGCCAGAAAAAAACCAAGCGAAAAAGTATTTATGTTCTTAACCATTGTAGGATGGGTTATTTTAGCTTCTTTAATGGCTTTAGGAATGTACAACGATATAAATAGATTATTTGGATAAAAATGAATAAAATACAAGCAACACAAAACTTAAACAAAGTAGTAACTCAAATTGAAGGCGCACGTCTTAGAGTTTCAGATCATCATATTGTAAAATTAATTGCAGTATCTAAGTACTCTAATACAAAAGATATAGAAACTTTATATAACGTAGGACAAAGGGCCTATGGAGAAAATAAAGTTCAAGATTTAAAAGAAAAAATGACAACTCTTGATGAATTGCCTTTAGAGTGGCACTTTATAGGGCATCTGCAAAAAAATAAAATCAACAATTTAATTGATGCAAAACCTACATTAATGCATTCTCTTGATTCTTTGGAATTGGCGTATGAGCTTAATAAAAAACTCTTATCAAAAAATGCAACAATGAAATGTTTATTGCAAATCAACTCTGCTAATGAAGAAAGTAAAACAGGATTTAGCGAAGAAGAAGCATATGAAGCTTATAATTCAATCCTTAATGAATGTTCTGCAATAAAACTTATTGGAGTTATGAGTATTGGCGCACACAGCAAAGAAAGAGCAGAAATTAAAAAATCTTTTTTAAGCACAAATAAGATTTATGAGCAGGTTAAACCCCTAGGTGCAAGATATTGTTCTATGGGAATGAGCTCTGATTTTGAACTAGCTATTGAATGTGGCTCAAATATGATTCGAGTAGGCTCATCTTTATTTAAATAGAGTATTTTTTTAAATATCTATGCTTTAAAGTTTAAATGTGATAAATTCACCTTTCTTTAAAGTATTTTAAAGTATTCTTAATAAATAAAATTTGGGATTATTATGAACATAGACAATATTATAAACACAGAAGATAATATTATCCATTTGGATAATTATTCCTTAGATAAGTTACTGGAACAACTCTTATTTTATATTAGGAATCATATATCTTGTGATGCCGGAACCATTTATTTAAGAGAAAACAACTATTTAAGATTTCACATCTTTCAAAACGACACCTTAATATCGTTAGATGATGATACTAAAGCTAAATCAAAAAATATTAGATTATCTCTAGAAAACAATTCAAAACTAATTGCAGTACAAGCCTATAATAGCTCAAGCATAATTACAGTTAATAACATATATGAAAATTCCCAATATAATTTTTCAAAAACAAAAGAATTTGATAAAGAATTTAAGTATAAATCAAACAATATGTTAGTTATACCTTTAGTTAACCCAGAGACCATGATTACCATTGGAGTAATACAATTAATCAACAAGATGCAAGACGATGCGTATCTGCCCTTTACTGATGAGGATACACAGTACTTAAAAGCCTTTGCGACCTTAGCAAGTATATCTATAGTTAAACTTCAAAATAATATACTAGGAATGCAATCTATTAACAATAATCTTCTGGAACTCAATAAAAATTTAAACACAGAGATTATTGATTTAAAAGAACTGAAAAGTACTGAAAAAAGAAATTTTAATCACTTGCAAAACAATATACAAACAGTAAAAAGTGCATTAAAATCGATTAAACTACAAAAAGATTTAAATATTAATGATCCACATTTATTTAATGAATCCTATAGTATTTTATTATCAAATATAAATATCATTGAAGAAGAGATTTCTAAAAAAGAGAGTTAAGAGAAGAAAAAGCAAGAAAGTCTTGCTTTTTTCGTTTAATTTAATGCGTTCTTGAATTTTTTAAGTTCATCTTCAATTGAATCTTGTCGCATAAAATGCTCTCCAATTAAAAATGCATCTGCACCTATTTCACTTAAGCGTTTAATCGTTTCAATATTAGAAACCCCACTTTCAGCA
>Ga0105356_10002743_pt1 | contig 17489 bp, 20 predicted proteins | sample GOMGulsemesocosm_3_FD_83502 | JGI IMG/M metagenome (GOLD analysis project Ga0105356, IMG submission 83502) | Methane-oxidizing microbial communities from mesocosms in the Gulf of Mexico - GOM9D Gulf of Mexico | ecosystem: Environmental > Aquatic > Marine > Cold seeps | place: Gulf of Mexico...
ACCCGGAAATATACCCCCAGAACCCCGATTCATGAAGCGTGAAAGAGATATGAAACCCGCCCTGTAGGCTAATTCGTATCTTGATTAGAAACTCAGATATGAGGGAATAGATGTGGGAATACAGCAACGTGGTGGCCGGATATAAGTAAGCTATAAAATACAATGTAACCCTCTACTTTTAGCTGACATTAATAAAGGGGGGATTACAAGACCCAAGTGTAATCCGATATGCCCATCTCACCAGGAATTTGGTTTTGACGAAATATAACATCTTGCTCGGGGCCATATTTTGCACGCCAGCGTTTTACTCTGCGTTGCAGAGTTCTTAGGTGTGAATGATCAAACCTGCCCGGTGCAGCTTTATCTAATTCGTCCAATAAGGTGATTGGTTGGAGTGTGGGGTTTGCCTTAAGCAAGGGCACTAATACCACATCAAACAAACCATCAGATGGGTCTTTTCTAATGCGGTATTCCCTGGGTTGCTTATCCATTTTGTGTTTTCCGGACTCAATGCGCCGAGCGCTTCTTTCGGAGAAACCGGCTTTTGCCGCAGAGCTGGCTTGAGGCTGTTTGGGTTGATTGCGATATGACATGTATAACTTAACCTGTTGTGGGTTATGGGCTTTCCAGACATGCGAAATTCTTATGAAATTTAGATGTTTGGAGCTTACCAAAACCGGACAAGCTAATTGTCGCGTATCGGCCAAGTTAATTGTCGTCTAATAAGCGATACTTCTGGCCGTAGCCCACAAATAAACGAAGAACTTGATCAGAGCATTTTGGCATCTAATAGAACACTTAGCATCCTTACTGAGAGGGTGTCAGATGATTAGATTAGAGACGGCATAAAATTGCTTCGAAAAAAGATGACAGATGTTCAAATTGCAAGGTCTGCTGCCGAGAGTCGGCAACGCGTTCAAGAAGCGTCGGTAAACTTTAGCGTAGTTATGGAGCAGCTTGGTCATGTACTTAGGAACAATTACTAGCCTAACAAGTGCCAGCAAGCTGAATTGGGTAAGATGTCAGCTTTTTTGCAAAAAGCCGCAAAAAAGTTCCCATCTTACCCAATTCGTTGTGGCAGGCGTTATATGGAAGCATGAAAATCAGAATATTACAGATAACTTTGTTGTTTTCTGCTGTGCGAACAATCGTCATAGCTTATATACGACAGCACTATTATCCGTAGCCACCATCTTTAATAGTACAGACCGTTAACGGCGAACGAATGATAATCTTACAAAACCATAACAATTGATAGGAGCTAGCATGAGAAAACGGCTTATTCTTATTGGCGGTTTACCCGGCAGTGGGAAAACACACATTGGAAAAATACTCGCTAGCGATATTAATGCGGTTTACCTCGATAAAGACACCATTTCACGCAACTTCACAGAAGCCATGTTAGTAGAAATAGGAAGTAGTACTGATGACAGAGAAAGCGAGCTGTACCTAGACAAAGTTAGAAATCATGAATACAACACAATGATGAAAATTGGTATGGAAAATCTAGAGCTTGGCAACAGTGTAATTTGCAGCGCGCCATTCATCTCCGAATTTAAATCGGGCGAATGGGTTGATGATTATGTATTTGATACTGAAATGGCCGATGCTGAGTTTAGCGCTATTTGGATTCATGTGGACGAAACCACCGCCAATGACCGTATTGTTTCCAGAGCTGCCAACCGAGACAACTGGAAGCTGGCTAACTGGGAGAAGTATACCGAGAAGACGCCTCATATCAAACCGAGATTTGACTTTGAGTACATCCTCATAGATAACAGCTTGAACCCTGCTACGCCTCTAGATCAGCAGATTTGTGATGTAGTTGGTAGGCTCAATAGTGAATAAACCGACCATTATTTTACTCAGCGGAACACCTGCTTCGGGCAAAGATACCGTCACCGAAAAACTGCACCAGATAAACACGTCCGCTGAGTTATTTAAAAAGCATAAGTTTGGGGTGGGCGGAAAAAAAGACAATACCTATATTCATGTTAGCGAAGAAGCCTTTGATCAATTAGCACACTCTGACGGCTTTATTCAGTATCATCAGCGTTACGGTAGGGGTTATGGTGTGTCCCAAGAGGAGCTCGAAAGACTCTTTGAGTCGAATATTATTCCAGTCATTCATGTAGGTATGCCAGAAAACTTAGCACCTCTTTTGCAGTCTTCTCTTTATAAAGTGATTAATGTTCTGCTGACAGCCTCAAGAGAATCAACACAATATAGGCTAACCCAACGCCACTACAATGATATTACCGAGCAAGCTGTTCGGCTGAAGGTCTATGATGAAGAAATACAGTCGCGTTCTGACCTAGCTAATCAAGGCTATGAAATAGCATTCGATATTACTATTGATACTGATGAATACAGCGCCATTGAAGCAGCAGTAATTATAAATGACATCGTCCAATGAATACTCTTAAAAAAGCCCGATTGACTACGCAAACACTCTCCGAAAAAATAGATGGAGGCGACCTTCAAGTCGACAACTGTCTGGCGAAAGTCAGTCTTGATTTAAGTCAGCAAAGTATTGGCGGATTATCGCTGAGTTCTTGTCGTATGAAAGATAATGTTTCATTTATGGGCTGCGCCTTTGAACGCGGCCTTAAGCTGACAGAATGTGTGGTTGAAGGTAATTTGAATATTAGCGGCTGCAATATTCAAGGTGATATCTTTTTATTCAATACCACGGTTAACGGAGCTGTGCATATTTCCTCATCAAATATCAATGGGCGTTTATTTATAGATAGTTCAATCTGCAAAAAGTTGGTTATCTTAAATAGCAAAGTTAAAGGTATAAATATTATTGGGTCAGAAAAACCAGCTGTTATTTCAGAAATAAATATTGCTCGTTCTACAGTTTCTGAGCCGTTCGTTATCCGTGGAGCATCTGCACTTGGTCGGTTAAAATTATCAAAGTCAGATTTAACCGATTTTATTTTTGAGGGTTCAAGCGTTGCAGATGAGTTTTCACTAAATGTTAATGACTGTCGGCTGGATGATCTTTCTTATCGGTCAATCAGCATTGCTGTGACGTCAGCATCTATTAATATAGATGGCAGTACTATAGAAAGTATTAGTTTTTTTAACTCAAATTTAGATAAATATGAAATAGCTGTAAGAGATTCGACGATTAGCCGATTAATGAAATTCAAGAAATGTAAATACACAAAAAGCAAGATTGATTTTTCTGAATCAGAAATAATTGGCGCCAGCTTTGATGATTGCGTTACTGACTTTATTGAAAATAATAACGTATACTCGCCAATATATAACAGCCAAATATCCACCTCGGCCAAGGTGAATATGCTTAAGATTATAAAAGACACATTGAGGAAAGATCATCAAAATAGCAAGGAAGATAGTGCTTATTTTATTTTGAAAAATACCGAGATTAAACAAAAAATACAGGAGTCTAAATTCTATGAGAAAATACCGCTATGGTCGTCAATTTTATTGTTTCGCTTCATTCTGGGCTGGGGTGTCAAGCTAGTACCGCCGTTAATAACCAGTTTCATTGCTATCATACTGTATGCTGTTTTTTGCTTTGTCGGATACGAATTGCAGAATTCGCTCAACACTATCACATTATTAGAGTCTAAAATGAGCGGGGTCAGCGCATCGATTATGTTGTCACTGGTTACATTTTTTGGGCAGGTCGGCGATGTAAGTTCTTCCTTTTCGCTATCACCATACTACCATTTTTCATTTTCTATTTTTGGTGTGCTAATGATTACACTAATAACTGGCATTATTATTCGTAAGCTGGTTCGATGATTAAGCATGTCATTTTTGATTTTGGTGGTGTGTTTGTTGCTGGTAATCGCACCAGTAAATTCTGTAATTATTTATCGTTAAGCAACTACGATAAAGCCAAGATCGAGTTATATTTTTCGAGTAATATAATAAAAGAATCAGCTACTGGGCTAGGCAGTGAAGAGCAAATTCTTGAAGGCTTAGCTGAGGTTATACCCTGCAAGCCTGAATGGCTCATTGAGCAAGCCTTTGATTATACCTGTAAGCCCAGTCAAAAAATATTGACCTTGTTATCAGAGTTGAAAAAAACAGGACATAAAGTCTCACTAGTATCGAACAGCATCCCGCCTTATTCGGCTCGCATCAGGAATAACACATTTTTGTGCTTTGATGATGTTTATTTGTCTGATGAACAGGGGATGAGAAAACCAAACGATCTATATGGAAAAATTGTCGCCGATGACCCTTTATTCTTTAATGATTCCATATGTATTGATGACCAACTGGTGAATCTAGATTTTCCTCAACTCCATGGCAGTGCAGTTATCCACTATAAGACATTTGAAAGTCTACTGGCACAGCTGAGAGAGCTAGGAATACAGTTAGAGAACATTGGAAGTAAGAAAGAACCAGCTTTAATTGACAAGTGCTAAAGACCCTTAAGCCAAGGCAGAAGAAGCTAAGCTTAAGCGGGTAGATGAGCGCATTAAGGCAGTTATTGACCGGTTTAGCCAACCATATGGAGAAAGTTAAGGTTGCTGTGTATGATGATCAATCAAGCTATTATTAAGGGATTAATATGAAATTAATAATTATGTTTCTAGTGCTTTCAGTCGCTATTAGTGCCCAAGGTAAGACGCTTCAAGATATTAATTACAAGGTCATTGTTCCTGATGAATGGGAAATAGAAGCTGCCAGGATCAATAAAGGTACCTGGGTCTTTAAAAGCCCTACTAGCACTGCGGTATGTAATTTTTCTAGCGAAAGCAATACGTTACAGAAATATAGTAACTCTCAGATTTATAATGACCTGAAGGCGTATCACTTAAAATCAAGTTTTTACAAGAAACAGCTAGAAACTACATATGGCCAAAATTTCATAAATATGAAGTCGGAAATAATAATTGCTAACAGTGAAGCAACACTTAAGGCGGTGTTTGCTTTTTACAAAAGAGCTAAAACCCTGAAGAGCTATCAACACATCATTTATGGAAGAGGCATTACTGGTACCGTTACATGTGGAGCCGAGATAAGGGAGTATCAATCAAATGAAGCTGTATTTAAGCGAATAGCTCGCTCATTTATTAATATTTACTGAGTAACCCAAATATCCAACCCATTGACCTCAAGCACTGTTTTAAGCTGATTGAGGTATATCGATTACCAGACTTCTTACCTGTCATTAATGAGTGATACCACGCCTGGCTAATGGAGTCCTTCCAGTTTTATGTCCACTCTATATCTATGGTGTGAGTGCTGGTTAAGCAGACCACTCGGCTACGATCCTGCAGGGTGACCTCTTTCTGCACCTGGCACCATTGAATAAAGATACGCTGCGCTGCCGTAAAATGCTCAATAAGAAGTAGCGACAGCTTGGCAAGAAAAACGGCGCTTAAAGCTGGTATATTGCCAGCGATGAAAGCGCGGCCTAGAAGCGCAAAGAGAGCGATAAGCTTAAGTTAATGAAGAACAAGTATATGGCGCGTATTAAGGAGTATGTGGGCTAGGGTTGCTGATACATGGTTTATTGATTAAGGTTGACGCCTAAATACTGATATCAAGGAGCTGGAGCATGGTATTCAAAAGAATATTTTTTCTTCTAGCTATATGGATAGGCTGCACTTGTGAATATATTTAAATTTTCAATAATTGGGCTAGGTTTTTTTACGCTGATTAAAACCGTAGTGGGCTATAACAACCAGATGCATTTAGTTCAGCAGGGGGTAATTCAATCTCCTAATATTGCAACAGTACTTAACGGGTCGGTACTTATCTTTACCCTTTTTATTTTATTGTTGATGACATATGGAGTCATTCGTTTATTTAATCCGGTATCAGATGTGAATGAGGAGGAAACTCCTGCTTTACCAGAAACTGAAAATCAAGGTTTCAGCCGCACACGAGAAAAGAGATTTAGCATGAAAAAGCAACAGATAGCAGCTATGACGATAGGCGCTCTACTTGTCATTGTGACACTTATACCTGTTTTCTTAATCGCAGAAAGGGGGCTCGATCTTTCACACCCAAAACTCATGGGTGTATTTTTGTATCCCACAATTGGATTTTCAGTTGCCGCAATTATTATTTTCGTATCCTTTCTTAAGGAGAACGAGGAATAGTCACTTTATAACCCAGACTTTAATATCCAGCCCATTAGCTTCAAGCATCGCTGTAAACTCCTTGAGGTACTTGTAGTGGCATAGTGAATTTGGCCACCTAACTAGAGCTAAATGATTCGCTATAGACATGGGAATAGATGTGGGAATACAGGAATGAGTAAGCTATTAAACGTATTACCTGTGACTACTTTCGTGGGTAACACCACAATCAGTCTTAAACCTACTTTATAAGTGTTTAATTTATTACCCTCGATACCCGCTAGATGTAAAAGTTCTGCATCAAGTTCTACTGGGTTTTGTTAATTATGGGGGGCTAATGCTACAGAATAATAAGACAGATTTACCGTAGATCATTTGAATGGTTGCTATCACTTTTCTTTGTAAGGCCATATAAAATTGTGTCCCCGCGACTTTGTAACGTCTTGCAATGCTGAAGATGTGCAAATGGGCTGGTTGATTGTTTAACTAAATGTACCTGACGAGCTTTTAAATTTCCCTTCTTGTAATGCAGACAACATCCCATAAGAAGTACTATCTGAATGCTCCATTTAACGACAAACGATAGACCTAAATATTGGAGTGAGTCACTTAGTTTTACGAAAAGTAAAAATTCATCATGAACCAACTGGATCACGAATATCGCTGTCATGTATAAACTAGTTATGCGAATCCGTGTTCCGTATCGACGCCATAACCATACCATTAGAGTCATTCGAGTTAGCCACCTCATATCCAACTAATTCCCAGCATGGCCGCTAGTGCAGTGATGCTCATATTTTTAGCTTGGGAAATGATCCGATCCTCTTCCTCCTTAACCAGCCATTCTCGCTCAGAGTCGCTCAAGTCTTCTGCGCAACGACCAGAATATTGGATCCGATTATGGACTTGCTTAATTGCCCGCTCACGCAAAGCCACCCTCATGGGCTTGGGCATGTGTAATAATGTGCTTTTTAATAAACTAAACATTAGTGTCCCCTGTTAATTGTGGTTATGGTCGAACTGGATACGTTTCAGTATGTCCTCGATTTCCGCCCCATAAGTATCAAACTGTTCTATAAATAATTTACTCTGAACGATATTTAATCTTTGTTTGTCTTTCAGGGCAGGCAGGGTATAAAAGATGTCTAGTGAGTTGCAGGTCAGCTGAAAAACGTCCTGACAGATGGGCCCTTGTAAAATATTATGCCAAGACCTGAATTCCCGGTGTCTTGCTTTCATCTCTAAAGAAATTTTGTCCCTGAAGTCTTTTAATGCCGACATGGCGTCGCCGTTACTGACAGGTAAACCGTTTGTCTGGTGTTGGGGGGGCGCAGGTTTTGGTTGTGCAAGAGTATCGGTGATATGCGTTTTCATGCGCTCATGCATTTCACTTTGCCATTCCAATGAATCTGAAAAGGCGCCATCTATGTCGGCTAATCTCAATAGAACCTGTTCGATTACTTGCTGAGGAACAACCTGTAAGTCTTGTCGGATTTCAGGGCTGGGAATCTGCTCCAGTATATTTTGGGTATCACACAAACTTAACGATATATCATTGGGGTCAAAGGGTAGGGGTTCAGACCCAAGGTGTGCCTCTTTTAGTTCCACCAGAATCTCTTTTAACCGCACGACGCACATATCGTGCAGTGTTGACTGTGTGCCGCTGTTGATAATGCCAGCTATACGATGACTATTTTGGTTGCCATGGCTGAGGATCATTAGCGCACAATTGCGTAATTCACATAACAGGGCGTGTCGGCGGCGAAACTCGTCCTTGGTCCAAGCTAGATTAGAGCAAGCATCTCTTATATTACTATTTAGTACATGAAGGCTCTGTTGAAGTCGCCAGGACTCACCTTGGCCATAGCCATGGCCACTTGAAGTATATGAGTAATGATCGAAGGCTCCTGCAAGTTTGCGATATTCCAACCCAAGGTTGCTGGATAGGGTGCCAACTAGAGTTTCGTAATCCATCCGGTCTTCAACATCAGCATTATGTAAGACATCTAAAGTGGTTCGTAATCCCCAATTGAGACAATGGGTTAGTGTGTCATTAGCTTTATTATTAGAGAAGTGTTCAAAACTCATTATAACCTCAGAACAGTTGGTGATTATTCCACCGGGGTGTATAGCAAAAAATAAAACATGCGAGACAATGGCGTATTTTTTAAGGAGCTAAAGTCGAACACATACGGAATTACTTCTGACCAGGGTAGATTAAGATCTGTAGTCATTTGTTGAATGTCATTGATAAGTTCACAATCCAGTCTCAGTTGAGGGTGTTGGCAGCGCCACAGGACTTGCTTGAGGTATTTTTGGCAGGAATTTGCGCGTTCGGTTCTATAAAGGAAGGCGAGGTCGCCGGTACGACTTAGGGCTTCATGTATCGTATCCTCATTCACTTTGAGGTCGTCCATCAATTTATTTATTAATGGCCAGTCAACCGGATCTTTTAATTCACACACCTGTCTCCAAAATATTTCTTTGCCCGAGCGAGCCCCATGTTCTAACAACCATTTGCGCATACGCCACTGAGAGCCAATCTTACCTTTAGGGTCTTCACTGTTGATGATGTTACTGGTGAGGCGCCACAGGTCATACAAGGTGGTTTGGCCTTCATGCCCAATGCAGCCCGTGGGTAAATTACAAAAATGCCAATTTTGGGTCGGCCCCCAGATGAGATTAATGTGTTTTTCCAAGTGCATTTCTGGATGATTCAGTATGTGCTTGGCGTATTCCCAATGCCCAAACTGAGTGGCAATGAAAGCGGCGGTTTCATCGTTGCAGGTGGTGAAGTTGGGGTCCAGTCCCACCACGTTTAATAAATGGTCGGCCACACTAGGGTGTCCTAAGGGTGCCAGGGCCGTAAGCAGGTTGCCATTCAGTGCGCCATCTTGGATATCAAGGGCCAGCCCCTGACGTCTTATACACTTTTGGAAGCGTCTGTCTGTTTCGCCAAATTCATACTTTATTGGTGTTACGACATGAGTGGCTGGATCAAAGCCAAAAGGGATCAGGCGTTCCAGGAATGTGGAGTACCAAATCCAGGTGTCCGGGTTGGATTGACCTATGGAGCGATTAGTCAATTCCTGCTGCATTTGGTCGACTAAGTAGTAATACATTTGGGTTTGATTGGGGTGCTCGCCATCCCTGATGTGCTGACTACTGGGACGCTCTGTACTCACCACCCAGGCAACTCCAATGTCAAAGGCGCTTTCTAGGTCCCCGTAGGCATAATACCAAGTCACTTGCCGACTATATTTGAATTGATTGCCATTGCCCGGTGGTAACCAAGGATCCATGTTGCCACCATCACCAATGCTATTGGTACGCAGAAATAATAAAAATTCAGCGTCCTGCATCGCCAGACTCGTGTGGGAGATCAAGCAATACGCTAACAGCAATAGTCGGAGATCAAATATTTTTGCCATCCCGATCATTACCATGATTTAGGTAGTTGGTTTTCACCTGGCAAATAGCCGAATAGCAATTCCGAGGGCGCTTGCGTGTATGGATACATCATCGCCACATTACTTTTGTGATGCAAAAAATATTCAAATTGTTGGTAACGGCAGAAAGAGTGTTTTTTGAAACTGTGTTTGTTAAGGATAAATTGATGAGGTATTCCAAGGTGTGAGACCACCATGAAAGTATTAAAATTCGTTTTAACTTCTTTGCTCACACATATACTGAAGGTGGCTCCGGTAACAGTCATGAATGTGGGTACATCATCAATCAATAAGTGCCAATGCTCTTTGCAATTGGAGTGCAGCAACGAATCGCCAAGTTGTTGTGCAACAGAAAGGCGTCCACATCTAAACGGCTTACTAATGGGAAGTGTTAATTCAATCAGGGAGCACTGATAGTGAAGTTGTAAAGCCTGATCAAGCTGAGTTCGCAGTGATGCCAGTGACTGGGATTGGCGACACAATTCAGTCAAGGCCTTTGAATGACTGAGTCCCCATAATGCCAGCTGACAGTGCATTTGATGGGTATACACAGTTAGCAGGCGATGGTCCTTAAAGTGTTGTTGACGAAGTTGCTCACGATGTAATGCATCCCTAACCGTTTGGTCGTTTAATTCAGAGCACACTTGGAGGGCTGGGCTGTCGCCAATGGACCTTAGGGTGGTAGCCAGGCTAGCCCCAAATTCGGTCAACCTATGGTTTAAAATCACATCCACTGAGCACAACAATTCTAGAATACAGGGGCTAATATTTTTTGGGGCTTCGTCCGATGTGTCCTTGGATGGGGTGAGCTCATGATCTGTGTACACCTGGGCAGCTGACTTTAGCAAAGGCGCTAGCAAATGATCTAACGGACGGTTAATCAAGCGTTGCCAGCGACGTGTTCGGGATTTAGAGATACCGAAGAGTTCTTGCAAGGCATCCTGTCCGGAGATGCTATTGAGCAGGTTGATCACAGTTACTACTGAAAGGACGAAGAACATGAAACAACCCAAGGGCCAGAATACGAGGCACACCAGTACAGCACAACCCCATACTACGCCCGGGATCATGGTCATATGGTCTGGCGTTTCTGGATCATTAGTCGGTGCCATAAGGGTTTCAATTTCCATTTGTTCATTGAAGTTGTGAATAAAACAACTTATCTGTTCAATTATCCTAGAGGGGTGTCAACGGGAGGTCAATGGGTTATGATCAAATTAATTGTGATATTGACCATTTATTTGTTCAGAGGGATCAGTGGTAGATTTAAAGCGCCTACGAGAACACGCAAAACAATCGCAAGCCTGGATGGCTAACTTCCTAGGTGTGGACCCCTCTGCCTATTCAAGACTGGAGAAAAATCCGGATGGCTTACCCCTGCCGATGTATTTAAAGCTAAATACACATTTCGGCGACCTGACATCCTATTTGCAGGGGGAGAAGTTAAAGCTTTATCAAATCTTTGACCCGGAGCGTATTTCTGCCGAAGCCAATCCCTATTCAGTCCAGTTTAAAAAAAGGGATATGTTGCTCGAAATATTGAAAGAAGGCGTATCAGATGGAGATGATGGGCTATGCAATGCCCCTCCGTATCTTCAATGGCCACAAGTCCGAGCAACCATAAGCAACGCAGCACGACTTCCGAATCTTGGTGTGTTTGGTCGTAGTGACAGTGGCAAATCTCACCTCTTAAACACTCTTTTAGGTCAGGCAATACTGCCGACAAAATTTACGCCTACTACCTCACTTGTAATTCAGGTTGTACATAGCACTCATCGACCTCAATGGTGTCAGGAGCAAGTTGTGTTGATGGGACAGGGGTATTGGAGTCAGGGCGATAGCAGCTCACCGGAAGGTAACGCTGCGCTACGTCCTTACTGGGGGGTGAAAGATGCCAAGGACGATCAAAAGAAAATTCAGGAGCACTGGGATAAACACTGCTGTTATAGAGGGAACTTAGGGGTTCTAGAGGAGTTTGCAACTCGTCCAAGATATGACCTAACAGATAGCCAAAAGCAGGCCATTGATCGAATTCAAGAAGAAGCCCATACCGCGATCGTCTTTGTGGATGCACCCATTTTACAGTATTGCCAGATCGTAGATATTCCAGGCTTTGAGAATGTGATGCAAAATGAGGTAAGTCCTCAATCGAAACCACAATTAGAAACCGCCCGAGAAAGCGAACTGGCGATCAAGGCGCTTGATGGCATTGATTTAGCCATTTTTTTAACCCCGCTGATCGGGGCGTTTAACTCTAATGATCTGGCGATGTTATCTTTAATCAAGCGACATCTTGAAGCGAAGAATAAATCAAAGCAGCCGTTACATAGACTGGATAATTTAGTCTGGGTAATCAGTCAAGTGGATCCTTCACGTACAGGAGAGGATGTTCAAGCGGCCAAGAAACAGCATGCTCATCAACTGGTGCGTCATTTCTCCAGAATTCCCAAAGACGATTTGGAAAAAAAGGTACAAACAGCTCATGTAGAGTCGCTAACGAAAAAATTGCACGAGTTCTGGTCAGATGCTAATAGCCGTCGAGAGCCGCTGCTAAAGTCGCTCGAAACACTGTTGAAAGATCGCCACCCTGAAGTTGTTAAGGATCTCACCATAGAGTCCATTACTTGGTTAAGTGAGCATGGTGAGGATTTCTATGCAAAGCAAATAGAGCGATGGCGAGGGCTTCTGGAAAAGCAGGCTCAAGCTGCAGCGACCCTAAAGCATGAAAGAAGGTTGGAAACAGAAAAAAACCTCAAGGTTGAGATTGAAGTGCGGCGTGTGTGTAATCTACTAGAAGGTTACAAGAGTAAAACCTTGATATCGGTTCGAGCCAGAGCTCTTGCCATGTTGAATGTTGATACATTAGAGAAAAGACTCCTAAGCACTTATGAAAAAAATTCCAAACTGGCGAAAGAGCAATCATTAGGTTTGCTATATGAGCAGCTCCAAAATCTGGTGGATGACGGATTTTCAAACGTTTCTGTAGATATCGATGCTGCCTTTAAGGAGCTGGACAAGGACGGCTATGATTTAGGTTTGATAGATTTAAGCGATGGAGGAAAGCAGGAGGCACTAGATATTCCCTTTAACTTGAAAGGGGCTTCGGCGGCGGGAAAAACATCAGCTGTCGCTGCAGGCGCGATGTCGATCGCGGCAGCATCTATGGGCAATTTAGGTGGATACGTTCTTGCAGCAAAAGGGGTTGGCATGCTTTCAACAGTAGGGGTGTCGTTTGCCTCAACTGGTGGTACAGCTGGAGTCATGAGCGGGATTGCAGCCATTGGAGGGCCTATTACATTAGGCATTATTCTGTCAGCCGGTGTAGGTTTAGCTGCATGGCGGTTATTAGGTGATCGTTGGGAGCGTCGCCTGGCCAGTAAATTAAGCAAAGTGTGTGCAGAACGAAAGATTGTAGATCAATTTATGTCTCAAATTGAAGATGTATTCAAAAGACTAAACTGTCAGGCAGAGCAACAAGGCCAGTATTTGAAGGGTCAGTATCAACAATACTTGCAAGAACTTGAACTTTTGCAGGCAGGGGATTTGACAGCGGTCCAACTTGAAAGCCTAGCAATAGTATGTTTAAAAAAAAGAAATTTATTTGCATCGTTCAATCCAAATAAAGAGTAGTTCAAAATAACTCGATTACGTTATTTTGTTATCGTGGAAGTTGACTTGTGCTGGCATCAGCACATAAGGAAATGTGTTAATGCCATCTAAATTTTTATCAAACGGTATTTTAAGAGATCTACTATCAGAAGCTTCTACCGATGAAAGACTAATGCTTACGGGGTTACTTGGTGAAAATCAAGAAACGCCTATGGGAGGGCGGGCATTACAGGAGAAAATTTGCGAAAGTGGCGGGCACGGGGTTGTCAATTTTTTCCGAGGTCAGGGAACCAGTTACCTAGATATTCTTGATGATATTGTTAATGAATTAGATATACCTGGACTACCACCTTATACATACAGCGAAGAAGCTGTTAGCTATTGTGTTCACGCATTTGAGGAAATTGATTCTTTAAAGATATCGAAAGCGGATTCAATTCAAATGGGAATTGAATATGCTCAAGAAGCTGAAGGAAAAATACTTTTAAGGCATTTAGAAGTTACATATGAAAAAATGGATCCGAAACAGAAAATAGATTTCGAGCTACATTTTGATAGCATCGCTAATGACTTAAACATTTCCCTATTTTCGGGTTTAACGGGCGTTGAAAAGATTTACGCCTTAAGTGGGATGCAAGATGAATTAAGGTACAGCATGCTGAAGGGAATATTTCTTCCTCTTATTACATCTGATCCTACAGCTTCATTTGTATCCCCGATGATTTTTTTACCTTTACTTGGTACAACTGCATTTTTAGGACCGGTTGCTTGGGGGGGAGTAGGGATAGCAGCTATTTTTGCCTATGGAAAGCCAAAATATCAAAAATTGATTCCAGTCGTCGTTGCGATTGGATTTATTCGTCAGCGAATATATTCCAAAGGAAACATCACTCAACCTGAAATAACCAGTAACGAGACCAAAGTAAGAAATCTATCTACTTTTATAAGTAAAGTAGGGGAAAAAGTTGCGTCTGGTACGGGGGAAAAGATCAGAAGTGAGGCTGGCACTTGGCTTGAAGATAAGAAAAGCAAGTACTCTGGAAACGAATACATTAAGCAACTTGAAAAAAATGCTATTTATGCCGTTGAGTCTGTACATGTTTCATTATCATCGTTAGTGACTTTTATAATTACTGAAATTGACCTAAGTCCGGAGTTTATCAATAACCATATTGGTAATGGCAAGAAATTGGCTCGTGATAAGGTTGGTCTTCATCTTAACTACCTAAATGATAACTGTAGCAGTTGTGTCGTGCATAAAGACCATGAGCGCTATGTAGGGCTAAAGGATTTGAAAAATTCAGGTGATATCGAGAAGTATATTGATGAGCTTGAATTCTGGTGTTTGCTTTATAGAGCTATGCAAACATTTACGATAAGTTATATTAGTTTATTTATGAGTAATACTAATAAATTCAAAGTTTTTGGTGGCCTTGACGAAGAAGTAATTCGACGTGAGGTTGAGGCGTATATTAAGTTTTACACCAATGAATGTATTGGTAATTTGGATTTAGCTCCTGCTTAAAATAGCTTGATTCAGAGGAGCTATGATTTTACCCACGAAAACTATAGCCTGGTCGCGGCCTAGCTGTAGAGCTAAATAGCCAGTAATAGTCATGGGAATAGATGTGGGACTACAGGGTAGGTATATGAGTGAGCCTTTAAATGTAATGATCATGTCTACTTTATGTGGGTAACACCGGAGTCAGAGTTACCCACGAAAAGTTCACAACAGCTAGTTAACAGATATGTGATTAGAGGCTATACGGTTTTCTTGAATTTAGTTTTTAAAAATCGTACAACTCCTATTAAACTAATTAGAACCCAAAAACCTTCTATGACAACTGAGGCTAAATTAAAATTCACGAACAATGACACTAGTATTAAGCTAGATCCAAAAATATTTAGTATAGAATAAGCTATATGATGAATCGTTACTTTTTCTATTTGGAGTAAGAAGTAAGCAAAAACAACCATTGCAACTCCAATCATCCCTATCGTATCACTATTCACAATTCAACCTGCCCAGTAAGTAATGTTTCATCAGCCTTGTATCTGAATGTTCTATAGAGATACATTAAGGTCATCATGGAAATAGTCCCGAGCACAATATGCACTGACTCGAAACTGGATGTGTTCAAATACACGCTTATTATGCCCAGTAAAATAACAATGAATACTACTACATCTAACTTATCTAACCGACCAAAACTCCAGCTATTGATCATTAACTCATAGAATATAATAAAAGCTTGGCCCAACAAAAGAAAACCTAGGCAACGAAGGAATGCTTCCACGGTTCCTCCACTGGAATTATCTATTCCTGTTTTTGATAAACTAAAATAGCTAAAGCAAAATAGAAAGGCAATACAGATATCTATGAAAGGTGCAGCTTTGTGTGAAGGTACTCCGTCTTCGCACAAATTCAAAGTCATATGTAAATAATCAACAACAAAACAAAGGGCTATTAGTGCAGAGATAAAGGTCACAGTCGTAAATGATCTCATGGGGTCTGCTATATCAAAAATCATAGAGCCGAGCACGCCAGGATAAATTAGTTGATAAGCAAGCTGGCTATACGCTTTTTCTATTTTCACATTAAATCCTTTTAAATTTTAAGTGCTTATCAAGTACTGTAGATAATAAAACTATAAATATGCTAACCCGCCAATACTCAATAAATCATCCGATAAATTGACATGTAAATTATAGCAGGAATTATTAACATTACTCGAATTCATCTTAAAATCACGGTCGCAATATTGTAGTGGCACGCTTAAGTTGGTCACATAATTGGGGCGCGTAGGGATACTGTCCTAGGAGAATAGGCACTTAAGGTGTGGTATTCGAAATGTCCGCTAAAGCTACAGCCTGATTGAACGCTCGGGATAGGGCGGCTGTAGAGCCGCATTGTAAGTTCAGTGACATGGGAATACAGCAACGTGATGGCCGGTTATAAGTAAGCTATAAAATACAATGTAACCCTCTATTTTTAGCTGACACTAATAAAGGGGGGATTACAATAGACGTTATTGACTCACCAAAACAGAGACTATGTTTCCGAAAACCAATGGTATCTGTGACCGCTTACATAAAGCGATCTTGAATGAATTTTCAAAATTATTTTTAGGATAGAACTGTAAACCAATATGGATAACTTACAAAAAGGTCTGGATGTCTGGTTGAACGAATAAAATAATGAACGAATTCATTAAGGCAAGATGTGCTGAGGGCGAACACCTAAAGAAACATTACTTAAGGTAAACCTATTTGGGCCGAGAAGAAATTAACTTAAATCTAACCTGAAGGACACTGTTGAAGACGGGCCACTGTCAGGTCAAATCTGAGCTACTACAAGATTGTGTATTTCTACAGCCTCGTTATGTTTTTATGCAGCCGTTGGATGATTGGCTGACTATAGATACTAATTAGGATGCATTGACTTCTGCTGAGTCAAGGACTTGATCATTGAATGCTTTTGCGCCGCTATATCCGTAAAATAATGCAACTAACCAAAGAATGAATGATATCGGTGATGCTATAACAGAGATCGCGCAAACAATTATTATGATTAAGTTAATAACTCCCCACATTACGCTTCCTGCATACATTTGACCTGCTCCTGGAATGATCAAGCCTAGAGCAAGGGCTATTAGTGGGTTCTTCAATTTGTTCTGTAAACGTGCTTGTTGAATTGCATCACTCATTTATATGTCACCTTGTGCATTAAGTGGATTTGCATATGATATGCAAGCTACTTTTTAGTCAAGAACAGTGGACCTTTTTAGTCAAGAAATTAATTGTCTGCTTGATTTGAATTACCAAATTGTTGCCTTTTGTTCATTCTCCTTATATATCACTTGTTTTACGGCTGGTATTTTGACTTCTTCGTTGTATCTTTCATCAGCCATTTCGAATCCTCTATTAAGTACAAAATAAATTTAAGTCGTAGTGGGCTAATGATTCCGGACACTACATACCTACTTTCTGTGGGCTGCACTAATGTAACCAAATATGGGTTTAAAGATGAGTTAATAAATCTATAGCAACATAATTATCCATATTGCGAACATTGCTTACCTTCCATTACATTATAATCCTTCATACCCTTAAATTGGGGGGGTTAAATTTTCAATTCAGAGTCTATATTTAGATAGTAAGAATATACCAATAATAGTAAATTCATTTTTAATGACAACAGGAAGTACTATGCTTTTACGAACCTTGGCCCCCTTGGTAGTTATTTTTTTACTTTCGGCCTGTATTGAAGTAACAGAAAATGAGAGTGAGTTAGGCGAAAATAAAAATGACCCACCAACGGCGCCAAGTGACAATAGTATCAATTTAACAGGTA
>Ga0105356_10002744_pt1 | contig 17488 bp, 15 predicted proteins | sample GOMGulsemesocosm_3_FD_83502 | JGI IMG/M metagenome (GOLD analysis project Ga0105356, IMG submission 83502) | Methane-oxidizing microbial communities from mesocosms in the Gulf of Mexico - GOM9D Gulf of Mexico | ecosystem: Environmental > Aquatic > Marine > Cold seeps | place: Gulf of Mexico...
GCACAAAATCCAACGGTTGACAAACATATCATCCAGAATCATAAAGAACTTTTAATTTTAGACTTATCCATTCCTAAAAACGTTAATGAAAATGTTGAAGAACTGGATAATGTCTCTCTTGTACATTTAGATTATCTATCTCAGGTGACAGACAAAACATTAGAAAAACGAAAAGCACAAATTCCACTTGCAGAAGTAATTATCGAAGACGTAAAAACCGAATTTAACAGCTGGTTAGAAACTCGAAAATTCGCTCCAACTATAAAAGCATTAAAACACAAATTACTTGATTTCAAAACTGCCGAATTAGATACACAGCGTAAAAAAATATCAGATTTCAAAGAAGATCAGGCAGAATTAATTAGTAACAATATTATTCAAAAAATCACCAATCACTTTGCACATCATTTAAAAAATGATAATAGCTCTACAGAAGAAAGTCTTGAGCTTATTAAAAAAGTGTTTCAATTAGAATCTACATCACATGTCTAAAATTATAAGAATTGGTACTCGCGATAGTGAATTAGCACTATGGCAGGCAAATGCCGTACAACAAATACTTGAAAAACTAGGTCATAAGTCCGTTTTAGTTCCGGTAAAATCTACTGGGGATTTAGTATTAAACAAACCACTTTATGAACTCGGTATTACGGGAATATTCACCAGGACCCTCGATATCGCCATGTTGAATTATGACATTGACATAGCAGTACACTCACTTAAAGATGTCCCTACCTTATTACCAAAAGGCATTGTTCAAGCTGCTGTTTTAAAACGTGGAAACATAAGAGACACACTCGTTTTTAAGGACAATGAAGAATTTTTATCACAACGCGATGCTGTTATCGCAACTGGTAGTTTACGCCGTAAAGCCCAATGGCTTAATAGGTTTCCAACTCATAAAATTGAAGGCCTTCGTGGTAATGTAAATTCGCGTTTACAAAAACTTGAAGATAGCGATTGGAATGGAGCTATTTTTGCAGCTGCTGGGATTGGACGTATTGGTATAAGACCTGAAAATGCAATTAATTTAGAATGGATGATTCCTGCTCCTGCTCAAGGCGCTATAATGATCACTGCAATGGAAGAAAATGAGGAAATCAGATCCATTTGTGCTGAAATAAATCATGAAGAAACTCAAATTTGCACGAGTATAGAACGTGAGTTTTTGAACCTATTAGAAGGTGGTTGTACAGCCCCAATAGGTGCCATTGCATATATAAAAGAGGATCAAGTTTTATTTCATGGTATTCTATTAAGTCCTGATGGCACAAAAAAGATTGAAGTTAAGCGGAATGAAAAATTAGGAGAACACCATAACATAGCTGCCTTCTGTGCTGAATATGTAATAGAACGTGGCGGCAAACGATTGATGGATAACATTAAAAATGCAGATTCTAAAGTAAATGTATATTCCACAAAAGCACTTACTAATGCTCAATCCGAATTATTTCATGAGGACATAAAAGTTGAAAGTGCTGATTTTATCCAAATAGCAACAAACAGAATAAAACCTTTCATTTTAAAGTCTGAAATTCAAAATGTAATTATTACCAGCAAAAATGCTGTAGAGTCCTTAATTACGAATATCTCTGCCGATGAATTAAAATTCAAAAACATTTATTGTGTTGGGCGACGTACAAAGCGATTAGTAGAACAAAAAATTGGAAAAGTCACGCATTCTGAAAGAAATGCTAAAAAATTAGCAGAATACCTAGTGGAATTTATTGAAGGCACTGAAGTTACTTATTTCTGCAGTGATCTACGATTAGATGACCTCCCAAATATTTTATCTGAAAATAATATTACAGTTAATGAAGTAGATGCCTATAGCACAAAATTTGCCTCGGTTAAAATTGATGAAAAAACAGAAGGCGTTATGTTCTACAGTCCATCTACAGTAAAAAGCTATCTCTTACAAAACAAAGCTGAAAAAATTGCTTTCTGTATTGGAGAAACCACAGCTGCTGAAGCAAAAAAGAACTTCAAAGATGTTAGAGTCGCAAAACTGCCTACAGTTGAAAGCGTTATTGAATTAGTAAACTTGAATTATATATAAAACATAAACCTCAGCAGGGTAAAAACTTGTGACGTTTAAAGTTTAATTAAAAAGATTTCCGTTTTCTCGGAACATAGATATGATAAAAAACGATTTATTTTTAAGAGCATTAAAAGGAGAAACCGTTGATCGTCCACCAGTTTGGATGATGAGACAAGCAGGGCGTTATTTGCCTGAATTTATCGCAATTCGTGAAAAATACGATTTCTTTACCCGCTGTCGTACTCCAGAATTGGCAAGTGAAATTACAGTTCAACCTATTCGTCGATACGGCATGGATGCTGCAATTTTATTCAGTGATATTCTTGTGATTCCACAAGCTATGAATATTGAAGTACAAATGAAACCAAATTTTGGCCCCTACTTACCTAATCCTGTACGTGACCAAAAAGGCGTTGATAATGTTATTGTTCCTGATGTAAATGTTGAGTTGGATTATGTATATCAAGCCATTAAAGCAACTAAAGAATTATTAAACGATGATATCCCTTTAATTGGTTTTGCAGGTTCTCCATGGACTATTTTATGTTACGTCGTTCAAGGACAAGGGAGTAAGAACTTTGATAAAGCCAAAGAATTTTGTTTTACAAACCCGGTTGCAGCCCACCAATTATTACAAAAAATCACAGATACAACCATTGCATATTTAAAAGCTAAAGTTAAGGCTGGAGTGAATGCTGTACAAGTTTTTGATTCTTGGGGAGGTATGTTATCCCCAACTGATTATCAAGAGTTTTCTTGGCAATATATCAATCAAATAATTGAAGCCCTTAAAGATGATGCACCAGTAATTGCCTTTGGAAAAGGTTGCTGGTTTGCTTTAGGTGAAATGGCAAAATCTAATGCATCTGCCTTAGGTGTTGATTGGACTTGTTCTGCTCAAAATGCACGATATTTATCAGGTGGCAACATAACACTTCAAGGAAATTTTGATCCTTCAAGACTACTATCTCCGCCTGCAGAAATTAAAAAAATGGTACACCAAATGATCAACGAATTTGGTAAGGATAAGTATATAGTAAATCTTGGTCATGGTATTTTACCAAACATTCCATTAGATCACGCGAAGGCATTTATCGATGCAGTAAAAGAGTATAATGCTTAAACATATTTATGGCGGAATAAAAGCTTATGCAGGTGCTTTTGGATTAATTTCAAAGCTCAAATTATGGCGCTATTTCTCCATTCCTATAACGATTAGTCTACTAACAGCCACTGCTATAGGAATCTCAGCTTATGGATTCTCCGATAATCTAGGGGGATTAATTTCCAAAGCTTGGATTTGGGAGTGGGGTAAAGAAACATTTACTACTATTAGTAGCATTATTAGCGGTATATTAATAATTGCAGTTGGCCTTGTGCTTTATAAGCATATTATTATGGCGTTATCGGCACCTTTTATGAGTCCTGTTTCAGAAAAAATTGAACAGCATATTTTAGGTGATAAACACGAACACAGAAACAGCTCTTTTCAACAACAATTATGGCGGGGGATTCGTATCAATGTTAGAAACCTAACGATGGAACTCTTGCTAACTATTCTCATTTTAATAGTTAGTTTTATTCCAATAATTGGTTGGATCACTTCATTATTATTATTTGTTGTACAAGCATATTACGCCGGTTTTGGAAATATGGATTACACTTTAGAACGACATTATAAGTACAATGAAAGTTTAAATTTTGTTCGTAAACACCGAGGAGCAGCTATTGGGAATGGTACTGTGTTTATGTTGTTTCTTTTAATTCCTATAATTGGTGTTGTATTAGTATTACCTTTATCGGTAACCGCAGCAACGGTAAAAACTGTTGAATTGCTTAATGCCGAAAAATCAGAAATCAGTACTAACAATCTTTAAGCACACTCATATTATGCCACACTTTGTAATTGATTGCTCACAGCATATTCTTGAATTACAAGATCCAGATACGATTACACAAGAAGTTCATCAAGTCGCTAATAATAGTGGTTTGTTTGATGAAGCAGACATTAAAGTCCGTTTAAACCCTTTTAAAGAACACTATTTAGTTGGTGGTAAAAAAGGCGATTTCATACATGTTTTTGCTAATATTATGGAAGGTCGCACACCAACACAAAAAGCAATTCTATCAAAAGTAATAGTGACTAAGTTAAAATCAATGTTTCCTGAAATTCCTTTTATAGCAATTAATGTTAATAATTTTGAAAAGGCGACTTATTGTAACAAATCAATGGTATAAAAAGCAAAAATAAAGACACCTCCTATATGGTCTTAAAGACCTTGTCGGTTTAAACATATGAACTATTAAATACCTATAAGGATTTAGAAATCTTGCAGGAGACTATTATGAAAAATAAATTTTATCAATATATACAAGAGCTTCAGGATACTATTACTTCAAAATTAGAGGTTGTAGATGGACAAGCTAAGTTTCAAGAAGACCTATGGGATCGCCCAGAAGGTGGTGGCGGACGCACCCGTGTGATTGAAAATGGTGCTGTTTTTGAAAAAGGTGGCGTAAATATTTCTGCTGTACATGGAAAATTACCCGAAACCATGCAGAAACATTTTGGTGTTAGCGATGCTAACTTCTTTGCTTGTGGCCTAAGCTTAGTCTTACACCCTAAAAGTCCAATGGTGCCAACAGTACATGCGAATTGGCGCTATTTCGAGATGTATAATGATCAAGGTGACATTGTTGATAGTTGGTTTGGTGGCGGACAAGATTTGACTCCCTATTACCTCTTTGAAGACGATGCTAAGCATTTTCATCATACTTGCAAAACGGCTTGTGACAAACATAATCCAGAATTCTACCCAAAGTACAAAGCGCGTTGCGATGAATACTTTCATAATACACATCGTAATGAAGGCCGAGGGATTGGTGGACTATTTTTTGACTATTGCAAAGCTTCCGAAGACATGTCTATGGAAAATTGGTATAACTTTGTAACCGAAGTTGGCAATAGCTTCTTAGAAGCTTATGTTCCTCTTGTGGAAAAACGAAAAGCACTAACATACACTAAAGCACAGCGTGATTGGCAAGAAATTCGTCGCGGACGTTATGTGGAATTTAATTTAGTTCATGATAAAGGCACGCTGTTCGGATTAAAAACCAATGGACGTATTGAAAGTATTTTAATGAGCCTTCCGCCTCATGTGCAATGGCAGTATGACCATCATCCTGAAAAAGACAGCGAAGAAGAAAAATTATTAGATGTTTTAAAACAACCTAAAGACTGGATATAATATGCGCATTTGGATTAAAAGAGTTGGTTCAATAATAAACCTAAAAACACTAATTATAACAGCATTGGCCATTATTTCGACCATGATCTGTTTGCATTTTCATATCAAAGCGAATTTTCCTTTAACCCTCATTAGTACTGCCATTGTCTTTCCAATTGTGTTTTCTATTGGTGGCGCCTATAAACGCCGAGAAATTGCTTTAGATGAATATGGTTCTATAAAAGCACATGGTCGTGCCCTTTATTTTGCCGTTTCGCATTGGTTGGAAAATCCTCCAAAAGAATTAAAAACGGAACTTAAAGACCACCTTAAACAATTGTTAGAGTCTTGTAAAACCATGTTCACACATCCCGTTAAGGAGTTGGAAATTCATGAAAAAGGCGTTTATGATAGCTTCAAGGAACTATCAGAATTTATCAAATCTATGCGATCGCATGGATTGCCTTCTGGCGAGGCTTCGCGCTCCAATCAGTTTTTGAGTAAAATGATGATTTCTTTTGAGCGCATTAAACACATTTACCAATATAGAACGCCACGTACTTTACGAACTTATAGTGATATCTTTATTGTAATTTTACCCATTATATACGGCCCACATTTTGCTGAAAATGCAACAAACTTTAGTTATGGTTTACAATTTGCTGTTCCTGTTTTATTTAGTGTGATTTTAGTGGCTTTAGATAATATACAATCGCATTTGGAAAATCCTTTCGATCAAGAAGGTGAAGACGACGTTCATATTAATGTCAATAAATATATAAGGAATCTTGATTAGATTATAATGAACTGTTTACTGACAACAAAAACAAAACAACTATGTTCCCACTAAGAAGAAATAGAAGACTCAGAGCCAATGAAGCCATTCGAGCTTTAGTTCGTGAAACCATAATCACACCAAATGATTTTTTGGTCCCGCTTTTCGTAGTTGAAGGTAAAGGCGTTAAAGAAGAAATTGCATCTATGCCAAATTATTTTAGATTTAGTCTAGATTTACTAGAACAAGAAGTAAAATCACTATGGTCTCTTGGATTAAAATCGGTATTACTATTTGTAAAAGTTCCAGACAATTTAAAGGACAATGCTGGGAAAGAAGCATTAAATCCAAATGGATTAATGCAACGCGCTATAAAAACCGTAAAAAATGCATGTCCAGATATGTTGGTAATGACAGATGTTGCTTTAGATCCTTATTCGGCATATGGACATGATGGAATTATTGAAAACGGAAAAATACTCAATGATGAAACTGCCGAATTCCTAGCAGAGATGAGTATTTCTCATGCTCAAGCTGGCGCCAATTTTGTTGCACCAAGCGATATGATGGATGGGCGTATTCTTACCATTCGTGAAGCTTTAGAAGATGAAGGCTTTACAGACACCGGCATTATGAGCTATTCAGCAAAATATGCATCGGCATTTTATGGCCCTTTTCGGGATGCTTTAGATTCCGCTCCTGTAGATTTGATAAATATTCCGAAAGACAAAAAAACGTATCAAATGGATTTTGCAAACCGTCATGAAGCCCTTCGTGAAACCGAAATGGATATTGATGAAGGTGCAGATATCGTTATGGTCAAACCAGGAATGGCTTATCTTGATATTCTACGGGAAATTAAAAACGAATTTGACGTACCTGTTGCTGTGTATCAAGTTAGTGGTGAATATGCTATGATAAAAGCTGCGGCCGAAAAAGGGTGGTTAAATCATGACCAGATTATGATGGAAAGTACGATTGCCTTTAAAAGAGCTGGAGCCGATATTATTGCCAGTTATTTTGCTAAGGATATCGTTAAATTTCTCTCATAAATAAGGGTTTCATTGTACCTAATATTCTGCAACCAAAACTTTTCAACTAAGGACCAGCCAAACTTTGTGATAGGATTGTAAAATTGATTGCTTAACTTTCAAGACATTTTTTATCTTGAACTAATGCTTAAAACCCTACGCTTTGCCATAATTTGCATTGTATTTAACGTACAATCCACCAATGCTCAATTACAATATGCTTCGCCCGAATCTGTGGGACTAGACTCCCAATATATTCAAGTAAAAGTAGATTCTATAATGGCCAATGCCATCAATCAAAAGGCATTTCCAGGAGCTCAATTATTGGTTGCAAAACAAGGAAAAATTGTATTTCATAAAACCTATGGCTATCATACATATAAGAATATTCAGGAAGTTTCATTAGACGATATTTATGACTTGGCATCAGTTACCAAAATAACAGGACCCTTACCTGCTTTAATGAAATTATACGAGGAAGGAAAATTAGATTTAGATCGTCCCTTTAGCACCTATTGGAAACCCTGGAGACGTCAAAAAGACAAAAAAAACATTAGCCTTCGAGAGCTTTTAGCCCATCAATCGGGTTTACAACCCTATATCATATTTTTAAATGAGATTTTAAAAAATGGCAAGTTGAAATCTCGTTTTGCAAGAAATAAGCCGAGTAAACGCTTTTCAAAACAAGCCTATTCAAACATCTATATTAACAAACGATTTAAAAATAAGATTTTTAGAAAAATATCAAAATCAAAAGTAAATCCATATAAATCCTATAAATATTCCGGCTTAGCTTCATTAATCTACCCCCAACTCATTGAAAACATTACCGGCGTATCATATACCACTTATCTTCAGAATAACTTCTATAAACCTTTAGGCTGTGAAACCCTTGGTTATCTTCCTGAACTAAAAAATTTCAAAAACAATATTGTACCAACCGAACAGGATTCTATTTTTAGAAAAACGCTCACAAAAAATTGGGTTCACGATGAAAATGCTGCACTCTTAGGTGGTGTTTCAGGAAATGCCGGCCTTTTCGGTACAGCAACCGATCTTGCTAAATACATGCAAATGCTCTTACAAAAGGGGAATTATGATGGAAAACAATATTTTAAAACAAGTACAGTAAATGAGTTTATAAAAGTTCAGTATCCTGAAAACCATAATCGTCGAGGGCTTGGTTTTGACAAGCCATTGATTAGCAACGACACATTAAGTTTAAAGCACTCCTATCCGGCACCCGAAGTCAGCGCAGAAAGCTTTGGTCATAGCGGGTTTACAGGGACTTTTGTTTGGGCCGACCCCGAACACGACCTGGTATTTGTTTTTCTTTCTAATCGGGTATACCCCTCAAGAACGCATCGAAATATTTACAATTTAAATATCCGGCCAACCTTACAACAAGTGTTTTATATCAAACCAAAAACTGAGAATCAAGTCATAAATAATTAGTAATTTAGAGGATTAAAAGTACACTATGAGCTTACTTATATTTTATGGAGTCATTTCTATATTCTTTTCCTTTTTATGTTCCATTTTAGAAGCTGTATTACTTAGTGTTACACCCACTTTTATAAACATAAAAAAAACAGAAGGCAAAAGCTATGCAAGGTCTCTTGAGGTTTTAAAAAAAGATGTAGATCGTCCACTAATTGCGATTCTTACCTTAAATACGGTGGCGCATACTGTTGGTGCAATTTTAGTCGGCGCCCAAGCAAAATCTGTTTTTAACGATGAAGGTAATGCTGTGTTTATTGTGTCTGCCCTCATGACTATTTTAATTTTGGTTGCTTCCGAAATTATTCCGAAAACCATAGGCGCAACTTATTGGAAGCAGCTCGCAGGAATATCTACTTCCATTTTGAATGGACTTATTTTTTTCTTTACATGGACAGGTATTATTTGGACACTTCGCTTATTCACAAAATTATTTGGTAAAACAGGTCATGGAAGTGTATTAAGCCGAGAAGACTTTCATGCTATGACACAAATAGCTGAAGATGAAGGTGTTTTTCATGAATCGGAAAGTAAAGTCATTAGAAACATGTTAGCCTTTAAAGATGTTTTGGCAAAAGATGTCATGACACCAAGAACCGTCATGAAGGTCGCAAACGAAACAACATCTGTGGAGTCCTTTTTTAACGACAATCAAAATCTACGTTTTTCAAGAATTCCTGTATTTAAAGATAGCTTAGATAATATTACAGGTTTGGTTCTTAAAGATGATATTTATAAAGAAATGGCCAATGACAATAATCTTAAGACATTATTTGAAATAAAACGAGATATTATCGTTATTAATAGAAACACGCCTATACCTCAATTATTGGATCAATTGGTGAAACACAAAAACCACATGGCATTAGTCGTTGATGAATATGGATCGGTGAGTGGTCTAGTAACTATGGAAGACGTTATCGAAACCCTTCTTGGTATTGAAATTATGGATGAAAGCGATAATATTGCCGACTTACAATTACTAGCGCGAAAAAGCTGGGAATCAAGAGCCAAACGACAAGGTATAATAGAAGAAGATAAATCAGACGATTAAATCATGGTAACTTGCATCATAAATACACCTTTAGGAGTTGCCAAAATAAGTGGTGATATAGATGGTATAATTTCGGTATCTATTTTAAACTCTAATGAAATAATTTCAGATATTATTCCTGAAGAGCTCCAAGATTGTGTCTATCAACTTCAAGAATATTTTCAACGTTCACGAAACAGTTTCAATCTAAAATTGAACCCTCAAGGAACCGATTTCCAAAAAAACATTTGGCGTTTACTACAAACCATTCCCTTTGGTAAAACAATTTCATATTTAGAACTATCTAAACAATTTGGGGACACAAAAGCCATTCGTGCTGTAGCTAGTGCCAATGGTAAAAATCCACTTTGGATTATTGTTCCATGCCATCGTGTTATTGGTAGTGATGGAAGCTTAACTGGATACGCAGGTGGCTTACATAGAAAACAATGGTTACTGGAACACGAAAGTCCATACAAACAACAGTCTCTCTTTTAATTAATTTTAAACCTATCTCATTTTAAAAACCTGATAGGTCTTTTTATAATTTCTTATATTTAAGAATTATTTATACCCACTCACATGAAATTATTAAAAAAACTACTTAAAGGGATTCTTATCTTCCTTGGACTACTAATCATTGCACTTTATATTTTTGATTATGATTATATGCTTAAAGCTGTTCGTACTATTTATGCGAAAGGTCATAAAACAGCATATTTAGAGGACTACAAGGAGTTTGATAACAGAACCATTGAAAATGGAGATGGACAAGCATGGAATTTACATAAAGATTATAATTCGGCAAAAGAAACTGAGGTTCTAGAAAAACTTAATGAAGACAAAGGAACGATTGCCTATGTTATCATAAAAAATGATAGTATTTGGTTTGAGAATTATTACAATGGTTTTAATAAAGATTCCAAAAGTAATTCGTTTTCTATGGCAAAAAGTATGATTTCTGCTATGCTTGGTAAAGCTATAATGGATGGTAAAATTAAAAGCTTAGATCAGCCAGTTAGTGATTTTTATCCAGAATATAAAGATGGGTTAGCCGCCAAAATGACCGTTGGTGATTTATCATCTATGGCCTCAGGTTTAAATTGGGACGAATCCTATTATTCACCATTTTCAATTACTACAAGAGCTTACTTCTATGATGATTTGGAAAAAATGATGTTAACGGTTAATGTCACTGAAGAACCTGGGCAATCCTACAAATATTTAAGTGGTAACACTCAACTTTTAGGAATGGTTATTGAAAAAGCAACTGGTGTAAAATTATCAAACTATTTAAGTGACAGTTTCTGGAGACCATTGGGTGCAGAAAACGAAGCTTTTTGGCAAATAGACAGCGAAGAAGAAGGTCTTGAAAAAGCCTATTGCTGTGTTGCCAGTAATGCTCGTGATTTTGCCCGGTTTGGAAAATTATACAAGCAACATGGTAAATGGAATGGGAAACAATTATTAGACTCTACTTTTATCGCCAAATCAATACAACCTCGTTTTTCCAAAAGCCCAGAATATGGCTATGGTTGGTGGTTATCAAAACACGATAATAAAGATGTATTTTATATGAGAGGGCATTTAGGGCAATTGGTTATTGTAATCCCTGAAGATGATGTTATAATTGTGCGTTTAGGACATCTTATTGAAAAAACAGACCTCAGTGTGAGCCCACATTCACCAGATTTTTTCACCTATATTGATGAAGCCTATAAAATGATGTCAAAATAAATTCTTATTAATAAATTCTGCGTTAAAAGTAAATACGTATGATTAGCAAAATCGATTTAGAAAACATCCTATTTCTAGACATTGAAACCGTTCCTGAACAACAGCATTTTTCTGAGTTAGACACAACGAAACAGGAGCTTTGGGATAGCAAATCCAAATACCAACGTAAAGATGAATTCACTGCTGAAGAATTTTATGACCGCGCAGGAATTTGGGCTGAATTTGGTAAAATAGTTTGTATTTCGGTTGGATATTTTACCTTTCAAGGTGATCTTAGAAAGTTTCGCACTACTTCATTCTATGGAGAGGAAATACAACTATTAAAAGACTTTAAAAATTTACTGAATTCTCATTTTAATCAAACTAAACATTTACTGTGTGCTCATAATGGAAAGGAATTCGACTTTCCGTATATAGCGCGACGAATGATAATAAACAATATTGAATTACCATACAAACTCAATTTATTTGGCAAAAAACCTTGGGAAGTACCACATCTAGACACCTTAGATTTATGGAAATTTGGAGACTATAAAAACTATACTTCATTAAAATTATTGACCAATGTCCTTGGTATTCCATCACCTAAAGACGATATCGATGGAAGTGAGGTATACCGTGTTTATTACGAAGAAAACGAAATTGATCGTATTATTATCTATTGCGAAAAAGACACCATTGCCGTCGCACAAATATTTCTAAGATTACGAGGAGATGACATTTTGAGTGATGAAGAGATCATTCATATCTAAAAACTAGTAGGATTTAACTCAAGATAATTTCAATATTATTTTTTTAAGAACCTAGATGTTTTATTTTTGATACTCTAACTAGTATTAACCATACCACAGACTAAAATTACAATCATGAGTTCAAGAAGAAAATTTATAAAAAAATCAACGGTTATTGGCGCAGGAATTATGATGGCTCCAAGTTTAACTTTTGGAATGAACAAATCAAAAGACAAATTAAAAGTTGGAATGATTGGTGTTGGATTACGTGGCACAAACCATTTAAACAACGTTTTATTAAGAGATGACGTTCTTGTAACTGCCATTTGTGACATCGATCCTAATCGAATTTCTATCGCTTTAGATATGATCTCAAAATCCGGTGATCCAGCTCCTAAAGTATTTAAAAAAGGCGACTTAGACTATCGAAATCTATTAGATTTAAAAGACGTTGATGCTGTAATTATTGCAACGCCTTGGCTGTGGCATACACGTATGGCAAAAGATGCTATGCTGGCTGGAAAATATGCTGGATTAGAAGTCTCGGCTGCAAATACTATGGAAGAATGCTGGGACCTGGTAAACACGCATGAACAAACAGGAACACATATGATGATTCTTGAGAATGTAAATTACCGAAGAGATATTATGGCCGTTTTAAATATGGTCAAACAAAATGTATTTGGAGAATTAGTACATTTTAGATGTGGTTATCAACACGATTTGCGTTTCGTAAAATTAAACGACGGAAAATCAGCCTATGGTAAAGGTGTTGAATTTGGTGATAAAGGAATTTCAGAAGCTGCATGGCGTACACAACATTCTTTATTGAGAAATGCTGATGTATATCCAACTCATGGTGTAGGACCAATTGCAGTCATGGATGACATTAATAGGGGGAACCGATTTACCTCTTTAACCTCAACGGCTACAAAAGGTATTGGTATTCATAATTATATTGTAGAGCACGGTGGTAAGGATCACCCTAATGCAAAATTAAAATTTAAGCAAGGCGATGTGATTACAACCACCATTGAAACTGCTAATGGCGAATCTATAATTGTAACTCACGATTGTAATCTCCCTAGACCTTACTCCTTAGGATTTAGAGTTCAAGGTGCAAACGGACTCTGGGAAGTTGACGGAAACCGCATGTATATTGAAGGACAATCAAAACCACACCGTTGGGATGAAGCTGATGAGTGGTTGAAAAAATATGATCATCCATTATGGCAAAAATATGGCGAGAAAGCCATGGGAGCAGGACATGGTGGCATGGACTTCTTTGTAATTCAAGCCTTTGTTGAATCGGCAAAACAAAACATTGCTCCTCCAATGGATGCTTATGATGCAGCAGCATGGAGCGCGATTACACCTTTATCGGAATTATCGATTGAAAATAACGGAGAACCTCAAGATTTCCCGGATTTCACAAGAGGAAACTGGATCAAACGGAAACCCTACAACTGGATAAAAGACAGCTATTAAACGATAGTTTAATATAATTTTTAAAAACCTTCAAATTTAAATTTGAAGGTTTTTTTATTGCTGTTTATTAAGTTTATAAAGCGTTATTAATTTTGTTACATTTGTTTGCACCCGATATGCATTTACATTTTTGAGAAAAAGAGTTTCATATTATATTATACAAAGTTTAATCTTACTATTTGTTTATACAAGTAATGCACAATCCTATAGTTCACTTTCTAATGAACAAAAGTTAGAACTTCGCTTACAGAGTCACCTTTTATTAAACCCCAAAACAATTGGAACAACTGCTTTAGATTCCATTTTTAAATATAAAACACCAATAGCTGTTGAATACACCAGCGAAGGTGATTTATATTTTATAAAATCTCTTTTAAATCAATATGAAGATTTAGTAGTTATTAGTGACAAAAATATAGATGCTTTAATTCAAATTAACCCTTCAATCATCCAGCTGGTTGCATCGGACATTGAAACCATCAATTTAGAAACTTTAAAAATTACCGATAGCACTATTATTCGTTTTGAAGGACTTGAAGACTTAGGCCGAGTAGATTTTATAAAAAACACAAGCATCACAGATAGTTTACTTTTTAATGTATGGAGTCGGTCAGGTAAACTCCCCAACTTTATAGATACAGATAGCTCTACATTGAATAAAGCCCAACCTTTGGTGACCATGTTTAATGACTCTCAAAAAATCTTTGGTGTTGTTAAAACTGAGCAGAAACTTTTGGAAAACGTTTCCTTTAAAAATTTTGATCATCGTAAAACTAGCGGTTATTTTAGTTTTCCTTTGGTGCGGAGAGGCGGCCGATTACCCGCTTTAACTCCACATAAAGCAGGATACCATTTTTCTCCCGATATTATTTATACTACACCAGAAAACAGAAACAATCAAAAAGAGTTTGTGGGTTTCCCCTTAGATCCTGTATTTGGATTATCTGATCATTTCAAATTTGAAAAAACCATAAAAAATAAAATTCGAAATAATACTAAAGAAATCATCTCCAATGGGGTTGAGATCACAAAGGACAGCATCCGTAAATCAGTGGGTTATTTCAATAATCGGGCCTATATAGATACTGGACTTGATAGCAGAACAGCATTAAAATCAAGTTTTACCATTACTGCATGGATTAAACCAACGGAATTAGGATTTGCTAACAGTATTCTTGGGAAAGGCTATAATTTTGTGTTGAAAATTCACGAGGGCTTCTTAACCTTTACCATGGCCGGTATAAAAGATTATATTTCGGAGTCTTCTCCTATTCCTATCAATGAATGGACCCATGTTGCATTGGTGCATTCTGAAACCAATAATGATCTAAAATTCTATTTAAATGGCGTACAAACAGATCAGGTAGAATTAATTGCCGATTATGTGACGTCTGATTATAATTTACTCATTGGAAGCGATTTATGGGAAGAGTTTTTTATTGGGTATTTAGACGATATTAAAATTTGGGAGCGCGAGCTAAATAATGTAGAAATAGAACATCAATTTCTAAATATAAATACAGAAGACCACACCTTTAACTCGTATATAATTGCTGCATTCACAATTCTTATTTTCTTCGGATTTATTTTATATTTCAAATGGCGTGCTTCTAAAAGCATTAACACGTTAAAATCAGACCGAAATACTTTTAAAAATATGGCAGCTGTCAAGACTATTGATCTTGCTTCAGCAAACTATAAGGAAAAGATATTTTGTTTTGGAACCTTACAAATAATTAATGCTGAAGGGATTGATATTGCTGTGAAATTATCTCCAAAACTTAAACAATTATTTCTAGTTGTTTTTCTACATAGCAACGAAGATAAAGGAGGTGTAACAACAAAAAGACTAACCGAACTTCTTTGGCCAGGAATGAGTGCCCAAAGTGCAAAAAACAACAGAGGAACAAACATTCAAAATTTAAGAGCTGTTTTATCTACATGTTCAGAAATTAATTTAGTATTTCAAAATAAGCTCTGGACTATAGACATTGGTGAGCATTGTTATTGCGATTATCATTTTACACATAATTATTTGGAACTATTTTCTAATGAAAACTATGCCAATGACCTTCTAGAATCAGAATTACCAAAACCACTTTCTTTGCTTAAGAGGGGGCGCCTTTTAACAAACAGTAATGCCTCCTGGTTAGATCCATATATTGAAAAATTCTCTAATCAAATTATTGAACATAGCTTTAAGTGTATTGAAGCATTGACTATTGAAAAACACGATGACTTACTCTTAGACCTTATTGAAGTCATTTATCTCTATGATGATTTGAATGAAAAAGCAATGCGACTTAAACTTCGGATTCTAATCAACCAAGGAAAATTAAGTTTAGCTCACACCGTTTATGACAACTTTGTTAAGCTCTATCAAAAACTTTACAAAGAAGGCTATACCATTTCTTTTGAAGCAAGCTTATCAGAATAAAATATTATTCTAAATAGTGCTTTCAACAATAAATGAGCAAAATAGCGTAATTATTATTGTATTTTTAATTCTATTACCCCATCTATTACCCCTGTTTTTACACAAGACCTTATTCTTTTGTTATCTAGAATTATAAAACAATTGATATATGGACAATAAATCAACCAATCGAAGAGATTTCGTTAAAAAATCTTTAGCTGTAGCTGCAGGTATTTCTATTATCCCTAGATATGTTATGGGCGGTAATGGTTTTATCGCACCGAGTGATCAACTAACCAAAGCTGTAATAGGCGTAGGAGGTATGGGTCAAGGACATCTTGGTTATGAAGGCACAAAATTACTTGCTATCTGTGATGCTGATGGGAATCATTTAGCAAATACCCTTAAAAAGGTAGGGAGCGATGTAAAAGGATATAGAGACTTTAGAGAAGTTCTTGCGAGACCCGATATTGATATTGTTCATATTGCAACCCCTCCACACTGGCACGGAATTATGTCGGTTATGGCCGCGGAAGCAGGAAAAGATGTCTGGTGTGAAAAGCCAATGACAAGAACTATTGGTGAAGGAAAACGTGTTGTAGAAGCCATGAAAGAACATGGTAAAATGTTTAGATTGAACACATGGTTCCGTTTTAAAGACAATTTCTACGGGATGGGCACTCCAGTAAAAAAACTCAAGAAAGTAGTAGACAGCGGTGCTTTAGGTTGGCCATTGAAAGTTACCATTAGTGGTGTTACTGGATTCAACTGGAAATTTTATTGGGTAGGAAAAGAAAATCTTAAACCGCAACCAGTGCCAGATCAATTAGACTATAATATGTGGCTAGGCCCTGCACCGGAAAAACCATATAATTCACATAGAGTACACTCTACCTTTAGAGGGTATTGGGATTATGATGGTGGTGGATTAGGCGATATGGGACAACATTATATTGACCCCGTACAATACTTTTTAGGAAAAGACAATACCAGTCCTGTAAAAGTTGAAGTTGACGCCCCCCAGCAACATTACGATGCTATTGGTACATGGAGAAAAATAACATTCACTTATGCAGATGGCTGTCAAATCATTTTAGACGGAGAGAATGCCGATAAAAATGCCGCATATATTGAAGGCCCAGATGGAAAAATATTCAATGGTTTCAAATCTACCATTCCAAATATAGAAGGATTAATTAATAGTATCCCAGATCCTGAAGAGCAAATAAGCATCTTCACCGAATCTGTTAAAACGCGTCAAAAGTTTGCTTTAAATGAAGAAAACGGACACCGTTCAGCAACCATTGTTAATATGGGAATTATAGCCCTTCGCCTTGGAAGAACTTTAGAATTTGACCCTGTAAAACAAGAATTTGTCAACGACGAAGAAGCTAACAGACTCATAGATCAACCAATGCGTAACTCTTGGGCATACTAACCATTATAAGATATTTAAAAATGAAGACATCGATTATAAAAATTAGTGCATTACTAATCTTCCTATGCACA
>Ga0105356_10002750_pt1 | contig 17473 bp, 14 predicted proteins | sample GOMGulsemesocosm_3_FD_83502 | JGI IMG/M metagenome (GOLD analysis project Ga0105356, IMG submission 83502) | Methane-oxidizing microbial communities from mesocosms in the Gulf of Mexico - GOM9D Gulf of Mexico | ecosystem: Environmental > Aquatic > Marine > Cold seeps | place: Gulf of Mexico...
TACGGCAAGGTTAACAATTTCACGTAGAAAATCACGACGGCCTGCCGGATCAAGTGCCGCTGCTGGCTCATCAAAAATCATTAGATCAGGGTTTGATGCCAACGCCAGGATTATCAAGACCCGTTGTCCTTGCCCTACCGACAACTCTGACATTTTCTTTTTAGTATTAATTTCCCAGCGCGTGATTAATTCATCAACCTTTTCATCATTCCACTGCAGATAAAATTGCTTCTTAAAGGCAATCAATTCTTTAATGGTTAACCATGGGATCTCATCATTTTGTTGAGGAACATAAGCAATACGGGCTTTGACTTCATTACTCAGCGCTTTATTATCTTGGTCAAAAATGGTTACTGAGCCACTATCTGCTGGGTGGATATTTAAAATTGCACTTAAAAGTGTCGATTTACCAGCACCATTTTTACCCAACAAACCGATAATATCACCTTGATTAATGGTCCAATCTAAGTCATTTAACACAACTTCTTTCTTATAACCTTTTGATAGTTTTGAAATTTTAATGCTAGTAGTCATACTTCCGCTCCTTGAGAAACAACACTTGATGCTTGATTATTATCATCGCTAGTCACTTTAGTTTTAAATAGTGCCAACAGCTCTTTATGGTTGACACCCATTTGTGTTGCATCTGAAATAAGTTCAGCAATCATTTTTTCTAACATAGCCATTTTTTCCTTTTTAGATATTTGCTCTTCTTGTTGAGCAACCATCATTCCTTTACCGCGTTGACGTGATAAATAACCACGTTCTTCTAACAATCCATATGCTTTAGAAATTGTCATTGGATTAACATTCAGTTCATTCGCCACTTGCCGTACTGACGGGAGAAACTCGCCTTTAGCTAAAAAACCATTGAGGATCATTCGCTCTATTTGTTCAACAACCTGTTTATAAATTGGTATCCCTGAACTGGCAGCAATATTAAATTGGATCATTTTCCTTTACCTAAAACCTAGTGTATTAATACCATAATACACCGATACAGATAAAACAATGAGAATATCGCTTAATTTAATTTAAAATGGCTAATATTTTGTGAATCAATAATTTAAAATGAATACGAATGAACAAGTTTTGAGGATAAAAATTAGGGAGTTTTAGTGGTCAATGTACACAAATTAGTTATGCATTGTGCCGTAACATCATTAAGGTAATGACTACATTGATCAATGTGCATATTTGCTACACCCGCTTTCGCAAGTTTTGCAGCACCTATGCTATTAGTTGCAACCTGACAGCTTAGATTAGCAAAATCTAGCGTAATCACTAAGCATTGTTCGCTTGAAACACAAGTAAGGTTTTCAGTAATTATTTGCTGATAGGTACGTTTTTTCTGGCTAGAGTTGCCAATGGACAATTGACTTGAATTAAGTAAAGCTGTTTTTTTATGCATTTTATCGAGCACTAAACGCTCTACTTTTATTGGCTCAGTTTTTAGCTTAGCTTGAATTCGTTTTAATTGTCGCTGTTGCTCCGTATAACGTTGTTGATCTAGTTTTTGTTTGAGCGCCGTGGTAGTTTTTTCATTTTCCTGCAATAAGTAGCCAAGTCCTAACAAAATAACCATAAAGCCGAGAAATACAACAACAGAGATAGACAGCCACTTAAGCATAGTATTGCAGTATTAGTTATATACAGACAGCTGAGGCACATCAGAGCTGAGTTCAACTGATGGTTGGAAGGCTGTTAACGCATTATTACTAGGGAATTGTTTCAACATTAAATCAAGCGCAGTACGAATTTTAATTTGCTTATCGTTACTATTGTCTTTAGCCTCAATTTTCAAAGGTAGCACACTACGCCAAATTGAACGGTTATATATAGGGTCCACTACATCCAAAATTAAACTACCAGGCAGTAACAGCCACTTTTGATCCTTTTGCTTATTATCAGACCATTTTAGACAAAGCTTGCAGTATTTCACTCCTTTATTGTATGCTTTCAATTCTTTAAAATTCCTTGTAATGAGATGGTAACCAATAACTACATGGGCATCTTTTTGCTTTTTATATTGCAAGCCCCGCTGATCCATAATTTTTTCGATTGCCAACTCAATACTATTGCGGGTTGCATCACCCAAATTTTGAAAATCGCTAAACAATGAATTTCGTTCGAAGGTACTGTAAGAATTTATCTTAGAAAAGTCGAAATTCTTTTTTATTCGTGAATAAGCAGTAGTATTGACACTACAAGCATTTAAAAATAAAAACAGCACTATAGATAAGTGAATACGACTCATAAAAGTAATTTGGTAATGTAAAAGATATCATCTAAGACTAGCGAGCTCTGGCTCAATAAACAACTCTTTATCTAATCATATGTAGCAGCACATTAAACCTAGCAATCATTTCACAGTGAAGTTAATGTTATCTAATATGAATGTTAGGGTTAGTATCAATATCACCATCTTCGGCTATCGTACTTATATTTTGATCTTGCATCATAACCGCTAAACTACCAGAAGATGAATTACGAATATAAGAGAGCTCATAACCATATTTAGCCAAACTGCTGGCTGAGAATTTTTGCGCTAAGGTTAACTTCTCCCACCATTCAACATTTTGCTCCATATGGAGTCGTCTTTCAATCAATGAATCTCGGTGCAGTTTATTTTCCACGATAATCTCTACAAAAAGTAAGAAAACTGACTCTACTAGTTAAAGGCTAAGTTTAAAAAGTTTATCTGTTTTAACTAAATATCAATAAATATAATAAGCATAAATTATTCCAAAACAAAAATGACTAGTTGTTTCAATAATATACTTTTAGCAATGTAGCAAACAATATATCTAATGTAAAAATTACCGACAATTTATTGTCGCATTCGGTCGTAGGTGACACCATGAATTTTTTGTGTGAATAAGAAAAATAGAGTAATACCAATTTGATTAATTAAGTGAGCTACTTTTTCATGAGGAAAAATGGATAAATACAAGGCATAAAATTTAGTAAGTATTTATTCTACTTATAAATTTTATAACGAAGTAGTTTTTCATTTTAACCATTAAAAATGAGCAGATAATTAGTCAACTTGGTACAATAACAGAGAAAGACGATGAACAACCAGAACATACACCAAGTTACGCTCCTGCAATTTCGATACTCTGTAAATTCTGTACATAAAAAAAGCGCCTTTCGGCGCTTTTCTTCAAACAGTTAGCTGATCAGCAAGATTATTTCTTACTTAATGCGCCAAAACGTTTGTTGAATTTATCTACACGGCCACCAGTTTCAGCAGCTTTTTGCTTGCCAGTATAAAAAGGGTGACAAGAAGAACATACGTCTAAGTGAATGTCTTTACCACGTGTTGAACGTGTAGTGATAACATTACCACATGAACAGTTTGCTTTAATTTCTGTATATTTAGGATGGATATCGTTTTTCATGGAAACCTCGGTCTAAGGCCGTATCGCCACTTAGTCGGTCATTATTAGCCGCCAAGCACCATACGAGTTAAAATAATGGTGGCGAATAATAATGCATCACCTGAGCTATAGCAAGCAATTGTGCTAATTATTTATACAGTTTATTAATCAACACAGCATAAAAGTAAATTCCTCCTTGGCATCATTAATTTAAACAGTCAAAATAGTGCTAACTTACATTAGACAAGTGCATTATTTTGACGCAGGAACATTACATACAAGTTGCCATTCCTGTTCCTATGCGCCAGCTGTTTACCTACTCGGTGCCGAGCTCACTAATATCTGAACAGTTAACAGTAGGTGAACGAGTGCTGGTAAACTTTGCTCACCGGCAAGTTATTGCTATCGTGATGTCTATTAGCCACGAAAGCGATTTACCGGTAAACAAGATAAAGCCAATATTAAGTCGAATTAAATCGAAAAATCACTATCCGAGCCAACTATTAAAATTATTAACGGTAGCTGCCGATTATTATCACCATCCGGTTGGTGATGTTTTACAACATGCATTGCCAGCATTATTGCGACAAATAGATTCCCCCCAAATAGCCCCAATCATGCAATGGTCGGTAACAAATAAAACACTTGAACAGTCATCAAAGCTTGAATTAGAAAAGATAAAAAAACGCGCACCAAAACAATTCGCTTTGTATCAATTAATTCACCATCATCCAAAACTTAGTTGGACTGAAATTCGTACTTTGGGCTTTACCAAGCCACAACTAAATTCCTTGGCTAACAAAGCGTTTATTGAGCAAAAAAATGCCGTTATCGAAACATTTCAGTGGCAAAAAGATAATTTAAATGTTGCTGACAAACACCAACTATCAACAGAACAAGCGATTGTTGTCTCGGCGATCACAAATACGCTCGAATTTTTCGCCTGCCATTTAGTTGATGGGATTACTGGTAGTGGTAAAACAGAAGTCTACCTGCAAGCAATGGAGCTGGTATTAGCCAATAACCAGCAAGTTTTACTGTTAGTTCCCGAAATAGGCTTAACACCACAAATTTTATCTCGATTCGAAAAACGTTTTAATGTGCCGATATTTCTTCATCATTCCAGCTTAAATAAAACAGAGCGTTATCAAACTTGGCAAAGCGCACTTAATAATAGTGCCGCTATCGTGATAGGTACACGTTCGGCTGTATTTACACCACTGCAACGGCTTGGCCTGATCATTGTCGATGAAGAGCACGACAGCTCATTTAAACAACAAGATAACTTCAGGTATCACGGCCGTGATGTCGCTATGATCAGAGCCAAGCAACTCAATATTCCTATTGTACTAGGCAGTGCTACACCAAGCTTTGAATCTTTACATAATGCCCAGAAAAATAGCTATCATTACCACCAATTAACACAACGAGCTGGCAATAGTAAAACAGCCAAAATTTCGCTTATTAATGTCGCGCAGCAAAAGCTTGAGTTCGGTTTATCTTCACCACTAAAACTGGAAATCGCAAAAACTCTTAAACGTGGTGAGCAAGTATTAGTTTTTTTAAATCGTCGTGGTTATGCGCCAGCAATAGAATGTAATCAGTGTCATTGGGTGGCTAGTTGTCAGCATTGTGACAAACCTTATACTTTACACCGTAAACAAGGGCTGTTGATTTGTCATCATTGCACTCATTCACTACGACCACCTACACAATGCCCTAGTTGTCATAATGTTAGTATAAAACCTATTGGTCAAGGTACTGAGCAAATTGAACAACATTTGAGCCAGTTATTTAGTGAATACAGTACTGTGCGTATCGACAGAGATAGTACTCGAAAAAAAGGTGAACTAACCAAGTTATTGCAGCAAGTAAGTGATAAAGAGCATCAAATACTAATTGGTACACAAATGCTGGCCAAAGGTCATCATTTTCCTGATGTCACTTTAGTTGCAATGTTAGATGTTGATGGCGCACTGTTTAGTTACGATTTTCGCGCCGCTGAGCATATGGCGCAATTATTAATACAAGTGGCAGGTCGCGCCGGTAGGGCCAGTAAGCCAGGCGAAGTATTAGTTCAAACAAACTTTCCTGAACATCCGTTGTTGCAAGATTTAGTTAACAATGGTTATCAACATTTTGCTCAACATAATCTTATTGATAGAGAAATGGCATTTCTACCGCCATTTGGTTTTCAAGTCTTGATAAGAGCCGAAGCTAACTACCCTTCTTACCCTGAAAAATTTTTACGCGAATTAACCAGGCTGCCACTAAACCAATGCCAATTGACCGGGCCAATGCCTGCAGCTATGGAGAAAAAAGCAGACAAATATCGTTATCATTTAATAATTCAAGCAACGTCGCGCGCTCAATTGCATCACAATATCCGTTTAATTATTGCGAATGTCGATACAAAAAAATGGCAAAACAAGGTTCGTTGGTCAGTTGACATTGATCCTACTGATTTAAGCTGGTAATACCAATTAACATATTCTCAGCTTTATCGAGTGTTATTTTATAACAAGTTGGTTAGAATGTTCTCTTTCCCATTCCCGTTAAATTTATTGGCACTTATTCATGGCACATCAAGATTATGTTTCCCGCCCTCGCTCTCCAAAGAAAAATAGTAATCCGTATAAAAATAATGCGCCCGAAGCTGCACCAGGAATCACTACAAAAGTTAAACTTATCGGTTTAACGACATTATTAGCTATTTGTTTTTTTTCTTATTTTTTATGGTCTATTAAAGACAATAAGGTAGATATTGAATTACCAACTAAGGCTGTAGTTACCAAAAATAAACAGTCCGCTGAACTACCTGAGCCACCAAAAGAAAAATGGCAATACATTGAAAAGCTCAAATCAAAAGAAGTAGAAGAAGGTCAATACGAAGTAAAAGCCAGTGGCCCTTATAAAATGCAATGTGGCTCTTTTAGAACAAAAAAACAGGCAGAAGTGATGAAAGCAACGATTGCCTTTTCAGGCTTGTCCGCACAAGTTAGCTCAGCTAAAGGCTCTAATGGTACTTGGTACAAAGTATACTTAGGTCCTTATGCTAAAAAACGTCAAGCAGAAAAAGACAAACATCAATTGAGCAGTAACAATATCAGTACTTGTCAAATTTGGGGTTGGAATTAATAGCAATAACTATTAATTCTTCCTCTTCTCTTGAAAACCACATAAATAGCCTTATTTCATTTACATTGAAAGTCGCTGATCACATGTCATCAGCAATAAATTTAAGGTTAAATTATGACAACTATTGTTTCCGTTAGGCGCAACGGCAAAGTCGTTATTGGTGGCGATGGCCAAGTTTCATTAGGCAATACCGTAATGAAAGGCAACGCCCGTAAAGTACGTCGACTATATAACGATAAAGTACTTGCTGGTTTCGCCGGTGGTACTGCCGATGCATTTACTCTATTTGAACGTTTTGAGAGTAAGTTAGAACAACATCAAGGGCATTTAACCAAAGCTGCGGTTGAATTAGCAAAAGACTGGCGCAGTGATCGTGCGCTACGAAAACTTGAAGCATTATTAGCTGTGGCTGATGAAACAGCCTCATTAATAATTACTGGTAACGGCGATGTAGTGCAACCAGAGAACGACCTAATTGCTATAGGCAGTGGCGGTAATTTTGCCCAATCAGCGGCAACAGCCTTACTTGAAAATACCGACTTATCCGCGAAAGAAATCGTTGAGAAGTCTCTCACTATTGCCGGTGATATTTGTGTATTTACCAACCAGAACCACGTAATTGATGAACTTTAATTGCTAGATTAAGGAAACAAACATGTCAGATATGACTCCTCGTGAAATTGTTCACGAATTAGATAGCCACATTGTCGGTCAAAGTGATGCAAAACGCGCAGTTGCTATTGCATTAAGAAACCGCTGGCGTCGTATGCAGTTAAATGAAGAATTACGTAACGAAGTCACACCAAAGAATATTTTGATGATTGGCCCAACAGGTGTCGGTAAAACAGAAATAGCCCGCCGCTTAGCAAAACTAGCCAATGCGCCTTTTATCAAGGTTGAAGCGACAAAATTTACTGAAGTTGGTTATGTCGGTAAAGAAGTAGAAACTATTATTCGCGACCTTGCAGATATGGCTTTTAAAATGACCAAAGAACAAGAAATGTCGCGAGTAAGACATTTAGCTGAAGAAGCCGCTGAGGAACGTATTTTAGATGTATTAATACCTAATCCTCGCGATGATTTTGGTAATGAAGAGTCAACAGATAATAGTAGCACTCGCCAAATATTCCGTAAAAAGCTACGTGAAGGTAAGTTAAATGATAAAGAAATTGAATTAGACATAGCTGCTCCCCAGGTTGGCTTAGAGATCATGGCACCTCCGGGTATGGAAGACATGACGTCTCAATTGCAAAACATGTTCCAAAATATGTCGAGCGAAAAAACCAACAAGCGTAAATTAAAAATCAAAGACGCGTTCAAAGCATTACAAGAAGAAGAAGCAGCTAAAATCGTTAATCAAGAAGACATCAAAGCAAAAGCCTTAGAAGCAGTCGAACAAAATGGTATTGTTTTTCTTGATGAAATTGACAAGATTTGTAAACGAGGTGATAGCTCAGGCCCAGATGTTTCACGAGAAGGTGTGCAGCGTGACTTGTTACCTTTAGTTGAAGGCTCAACCGTAACCACTAAACATGGCATGGTTAAAACCGACCATATATTGTTTATTGCCTCAGGTGCATTCCAAATGGCTAAGCCATCAGATTTGATCCCTGAATTACAAGGCCGTTTACCTATTCGTGTTGAACTACAAGCACTAACTAGTGACGACTTCGTTCGCATATTAACTGAACCTAATGCCTCGTTAACCGAACAGTATATTGCTTTAATGGCAACTGAAGGGGTAAATATTTCTTTTAGTGAAGATGGCATAAAATCTATTGCTAATGCTGCTTGGCATGTCAACGAAAATACCGAAAACATTGGTGCTCGTCGTTTGCATACTATGATGGAACGTTTGACTGAAGAAATTTCTTTTACTGCGAATGACCGCGCTGGTGAAGAAATCTTAATTGATGAAAAGTTTGTTGAAGAAACTCTCAATGAAGTAGTGAAGAATGAAGATTTAAGTCGTTTTATCTTATAATTCATCTCTACTACTCATGAAATATAAAGGCGTAAACATTCTCGTTTACGCCTTTTTTATGTACAGGAAGATGGAAAAGAGCGACAATGTACAGGAAGTACTGTATGTCGTGGTGCTATGACTCGTTCCTAGCTATTCAATCATCAACATATAAGTATTTCAATATAAGTTGATAGCAAAGAAATACGATGTTCAGCATCAATACCTAACTATTAGTTCAAAACAAAAGCTAGGCCATTTCCTCAATTAAATTAGCAGCAACTTATACACTTATACACTTATACAGTAAAGCTATTCACTTCTTTATTAAGTACCTTGGCTTGTTGCGATAACTCTTCGCTCATTTGTTCGTTTTGACGAGCTGCTTGTCCTGATTGTTCGGCAACATCTCGTATCATAACAACATGCTGATTAACTTCAGAAGCCACTGTACTTTGCTCTTGGATTGCTGTTGCAATCGACGTACTCATTTCCATAATAGCCGATACATCTGCTGTTATTTCTTCCAACATCTGCCCTGCAGAACTCGCTTGATCCGCGCTATCTTGGCCTTGTGTTCGACAAGCAGCCATATGCGTTACAATTTCTTTAGTACGCGATTGTAGTGAACTAATAATTGTTTCAATTTCTTGAGTTGAATCCTGTGTTCGGCTCGCTAGTGTTCGTACTTCATCAGCAACTACAGCAAATCCTCGACCTTGCTCACCAGCTCTTGCCGCTTCAATTGCCGCATTTAATGCAAGTAAGTTAGTTTGCTCAGCAATGCCTCTAATAACATCTAAAACAGAGCCGATAGTATCACTGTCCTTAGCTAATTCTTGAACGACATTTTCTGATTCCAAAAGTTTTGCAGACAATTGATCAATTTGAGCAATAGTCGCATCAACCCCCACTTTACCCTTTTCGGCATTATGGTGAGTTACCTCAGCTTTATTAGCGGCTTCATTGGTATTATTGGCAATTTCATCAACCGTCGCGACCATTTGTGTCACAGCCGTCGCCACTAAATCTGTTTGTTGTATTTGAGAGTCTACTCCTTCATTTGCCGAAGAAATATTCAGTGCCAAGCTTTGTGTTGCTTCATCAACCGTATCAACAGAGTGGTTAACTTCAACAATTAAGTTTTTAAAACTATCAATCATGCTATTAAATACATTAGCCATCTCTGCGATCTCATCATTAGAGTCAGCCTTGCAAGTTATTGACAAGTCTTTCGTTTGCGCGACTTTATTCATAGTATCTTTTAATTGGTTAATACCGCTAAGTATGCTTTTGCTCACATAAAGTGCAAAAGCAATCGCTATGGCTAAAACAATAAAAAATACAGAATAAGAGGTAATATCAACAAATTTAACATGCTCTTTAACATTTTCATTACTCTTTTTCACCAAAGCAGTCAGTACACTATCTACTTGATGAACTGCCGTACGCATTTTTCCTTTTAGGCCTTCGTCTGCAGAAAAGCCTAACCTTTTTTGAGCATCGGCTAAGTTTGTAAACGCTAATTGATATGCATCGATACTGGCCTTAATATCATTAATTAACTTAGTATCAAGATCACTTGCTTCAACGTCGCTGATAAAAGCAGACGAATTATCCTGCCAACGTTGAATATACTTTTCGTCTAAACGCAGCATAAAATCTTTTTCATTACGTCGTAGTTGCAGCATATCACTTAACAAGTGGTAATCATTGCTGCCAATCTGTTCTTCAACCCCGTGTACAGCATTGCGCAATTCACCATAAAGCGCATCTTTGGGATTTAAACCGATATCTTTTTGTATACTAACAATCGCAGTAAAATATTTTTGGTATTCGCTAAGCGTCGAATGCAAACGGTTAACTTCATCTAATTTAGTACCTAATTTGTCAAAAGAATCTGCCAATTTATTTATTGTATTTTGAAGTTTTTTAAAATTTTTATCGAATTTATCAGCATATTTTAAAGATTTTCGAGCTAAAAAATCTTTTTCATCTCGTCGTAACTGCAAAACCAATACCTCGACTTCAGCTATTTGTCGATCAATAACTATATCTCCTTCTAATGAAGATACCGCGTAAGTAATAAGTCCTAGCATAAATAACATGGATACGACTAAAATGGCTGTATTAGCCAGTAATTTTTGCTTGATGAGCATAGATAACCTTATAGAAAATGAAACTTAAACGCTTATGAAAGTATAGGAAGGTTTTGTAAATTTACTAGCTGCAATTATAAAAATAAATCATTTACGGGTCAAATAGTTAGTGAATTTTTCTTCAGCTAATGGCCTATTAATAAAATAGCCTTGCACTGCATCACAGCCTAACGTTCTTAACAATTGTAACTGCTCTGAAGTTTCGACTCCCTCAGCCAAAACACGCTTACCAAGCCCGTGTGATAGTTTTATCATAGATTTAACTATGGTTAAGTCAGAGTCATTACGGGCAAAGTCTTTAATAAAACTCTGATCTATTTTAATTTTATCAATCGGTAACTCTCGTAAATAGGCCAATGAAGAATAACCCGTTCCAAAATCATCTATCGAGACCTTTATCCCCATATTTTGCAATACTACGATTGTATCCATTGCCGATTTAATATCAGTCATCACCACATTCTCGGTAATTTCAAGTTCTAAGTTGACTGAAGGCATATCGTATTTAAAAAGCAATGTTTGAATTTTTGAAATTATTTTTTCATCTTGGAACTCAACCGCTGATATATTCACAGCAATAGTTACGCGGCGTTTATATTTTTGGTACCAATCAGCATTGGTTTTACAAGCAAGTTCCAAGACATAATTATCCAGTTCTTCATTGAGCCCTAACGCCTCAAAGTCGTCCAAAAACTGGGCTGGAGACAATAGTCCTTTTTCAGGATGTTGCCAACGAACAAGTGCCTCAACTGCATCGATACGATTGGTTAACAAATTGAGTTGCGGTTGGAAGTAAAGGATAAACTCCTGATTATTTAAACCTTCTCTGATCGCTTTTTCAGTTTCAACTAAATGCTTTCCATGAGCTTGCATGCCAGCAACATATTTAACACTCGAAATATTATTAATTTCAGCTTGGTACAGTGCTAAGTTAGCCTTATGTAATAGACCTTCGGCATCACTACCATCAAGTGGCGCTACACAATACCCAATACTTGCCTGAACATTTACCTCATAATGTTCCACTAAAAAGGGGCGAGCTATCATTTCATGTAGGTGTAAAGCCGCTTTTTCTTGTTGATTATCGTCATGAATTTCAATCGCAAAAGCAAATGAGTCGCCACTTAAACGCCCTACAACTTGAGGTAACATTAGACTAGCCGTTAAACGACTGGCTATTTCCCCTAAGACGATATCACCTACTTTTAATCCATAGGTATCATTTACATATTTAAAGTGTTTTATATCAATAAGGTAAATCACCAGCTTTTGCTGCTTATCTTCGGCTACTTTAATTGCATTAGGTAGCTTTTCAATGATTTGATCTCTATTTAATGCGCCAGTTAAAGCATCATGTTTGCCTAAATATTGCGCTCTATTTATTGCTCTGTCTGCTTTATTTCGCTCCGAACCGTGCATCCAGATCAATAAAGTAAAACCTAATATGCTTTTTGCGCCAACATCAAAATAAACCAAAATAGATAAGGTCCAATGAAACCAAGACTCTGTAAGAAAAATAATAGAAAGAAATGAAAGAAGTAAGTATCTAAACGCAATAATACCGCCAAATATCATCATGATTTTAGCCGAAAAATGAAATATTCGATGACTAAACAAATAGATACTTATCGTCAAATAGGCACATCCCAAAATAAAATCAGGTAAGCTTTGTTGCAAATAAAATCGGTTAAATACAGTATTTTGATAATCAATCGAGTCATACCAAAATGATGTCGAAATACTAAGTAATATAGTTAGCGCAATTAAGATTAATAACGATTTGTATTTTATATCTTTTTGCTTATTGCATAGGTAAAAGCCACAGAGTAAAAAGAGTATATGTAAATATTGACTTGCTTGTATCAAGCACACCAGAGCAAGCTGAGCAATTGAAGTTGGAGAATATTCAACAGAAAAATGCTGAGTAGATAAAGCCAATTGATTAACGGCTAAGGCAAGTAAACAAAATGCCCAGTACTTGACAAACTTTCGTCCTAACCCTTGATAATAAATAGTAAATAAAAAGGCCAAAACGATAAAAATAGTGGCTTCAATAGCGAATAAGAATCCAAGTGCATCATATTTATCCACCATCACAGTAATGTACACCCTCTTTTTATACTCGTTACCTTAAGTTTCATTAAATATTCTTTTCACAAAAATTACAAGTTATACCAACACCATCTTAGCTGGTTGCTCTTGTCACTCTCCTCTGTATACTTATATAACATCAATAATGTCAAAAAAGGAAAGTGTCGTGGAATATAATACTTCTGAGCTATGTGATATCTATGCCGATCTCATCGATGTTGTTGAGCCAATCTTTTGCAATTATGGTGGCCAATCATCGTTTGGTGGCAAGGTTGTTACAATAAAGTGCTTTGAAAGCAATGGTTTGATCCATCAAATCATTGAAACTGATGGCAAAGGAAAAGTATTAGTGATTGACGGTGGCGGCTCGACTCGCCGAGCATTAATTGATCATAAAATTGCCGAAGCGGCAGCCAAAAATGGCTGGGAAGGCATTGTTTGTTTTGGCAGTGTAAGAGACGTAGATGCACTTGAAGATGTCGACATCGGCATACAGGGTTTAGTTTCTACTCCTGTTGGTGCAACGGATCAAGAATATGGAGAAAGTGATTTAGCGGTTAATTTTGGCGGCGTAACTTTTTTACCTGACGATCATATATATGCTGACAATACTGGCATTATATTGTCACCAGAACCCCTAGACATTGAATAATAATCTTATTAAAGAACTATAATTGCACGCTATCCGGCGCTAATTTTTTTTGCCCAAGCGATTAGCCATGCATTAATTTCTTGTGCTGCGATTGGCCCGGTTATTTTTTTTCCTTGGGCAAAGTCGCCACCGATTGATAAATAATTGTCGGCAATGGTTTGATTATTTATTCCCGAAGCAATAACAGGTAAATCCATTTTACGCGCCACATTAATAAGTGCATCGATTATAGCTTTGTCCGCATGTTGCTCTTTATCATTACCAAGCTCTCTTGCATCAATTTGAACACGGTTTACCGCGACTTTTCGTAAATATCGTAAAGCCTCATACCCACCGGTGAATTGATTTATCGCCACCGAAAACCCATTTGCTTGTAATTGATCAATGGCAATTTGGGTAGAGCGTAAATTTGAAAAAAATAATGCTTCGTCAATTTCAATAACAAGATATTTAGGTAGAACATTCGCCCGCTCAAGCTCTAACAGCATAAAATTGACTAATTCAGGTTCAAATAAGACTTGTACAGAAAGATTAAGGCTCACTTCGACATGAAAATTATCTCGATGTGAGCTCGCCAATATTGAAACGGCTTGCTTAATATATTGCTGAGTAAGGCGATGAATTTCACCGCTGTACTCTGCCAATTTAAAGACTTCATTTTGCAGTTCACTTAATTCAGTCCCTACCAATTTGGGCCAACTCACCACTAACTGAAAACCTAACAAACGCTTGGTCACTAAAGAAACTTGTGGATGAGCCAACCAAGTCATATGCTCACTAAGTACATCTTGCTTAAGCTGCTCCATTTTTGATAATTGTTGTTCTGAATAAATGGCCGCTTTATAATCATAATAACAAAGGCGTAGATGACCACGTTCTGCATCTAACAAGGCATCACTCGCGTGAGCGACCAGTTGGTCAGCACTACTACCATGAACTCCGCTTATTGCCACACCAAACGCAAGTTCAAAATTCAATGAAAAACTTTTAAAACTCATCGCCTTAGGTACAGAATCAGTCAACTTTCGACACAAAAGTTCAACTAATGATTTTACAGGATGTTTACTCAACGAACTATCTAAAGCCACCATAAAATCCAAACCTTGCAAACGCGATACTTTCAGTCTGGGTTCACCAAAGTTGAAATTGAGCAGCATTGAATCTTCAGCTGCACACTTTTGTAAATTGTAAGCAAGTTGCAATAGCAAAATATCTGAATTTTGGTGACCTAGCACTTTATTAACCTCATGAAAGTTAATTGGCTTAAATACTACAGTAATAAATCTAGCCTTAGGACTGGTTTTAATAGCCATGCTCAATTGATTTAAGCCTTGCTGATGTGTGGGTAGGTTTGTTACCTGATCTAACGGTGTCATCGCTTTTTTTGTTTGAAAGTTATCATCCATGGCTTTTTGACGATAACTTACCAGCTGACTGTGCATTTGAAAAACAACCTGACGGCTAGCCATTAAAATAACAATGACAAAACTAACAATTGTTATACCAATCAACCAATTAATTTCCATTTTGGTGTTCAACCATAAATAAATACAAACCGCATAAAGTGATAAAGCACTCCAGAGCACAAGGCCGGCGTATAATTCGTATTTAACACGCTGCTTTTTAAGTACTAATAAAGTCAGTGCGCAGCCAACAACAAGAGCAACAAACATAAGCCACAAGATATAGACATCGACTTGTCGAAATAACCATAAACTTAACAATAAAGCACAAAACGCAAAGCTGGCAATGGAGTGAATAAACTTGTCTCGTGAACCTCTTACTTGCTGGCTTTTATCGAAAGGAACAAGCCAATAATAAATGCTGGTGATATAACTGGCGGCACAGCCCAATACAAGCTGGTGTTGCCATTGGGTAGAATGATCAAAAGCATACAATTGCACTAAAATAAATAGACAAGCTATTGCAGGGTATAACCACTTTACGGATAGCGTTTTTTTTAAAGCACAAGCCATAATTACGAGCGGTAGGGTTAAACCAAGAATAAATGCGATATTAAACTCAGCAAAAGAATAGGAATTACTCGCTGCGTTCACAGGCAAAACAGTAAAGACAAATGCAACAAATGTACATTTATAAAAAGAAGAGTATATTCGAGAAAAGTTTAATAACGCCATGATTAGCCTTAACTGCTACAGACTTTGTCTATAACAGTAAGACTAATCAATACCAATGCTTTTGTACAGCACTGAGCCCAAGTTACACTAAGTTAAAGTACTGATTTACCAGCGACAAAAAGCTTACTTAAAGGGTTAACACCAAATTGATAACAAAGCTCTGCTGGTTGATCGATATTCCACAAGGCAATATCGGCATCAAAGCCAACAGCCAACTGCCCTTTTGTTTCTGACAAACCTAATGCTTTAGCGCCATTTATTGTTACGCCAGCTAGTGCTTCAACAGGCGTTAACCTGAATAATGTGCATGCCATATTCAGCATTAGCTGAATATTATTTATCGGAGATGAACCAGGGTTAGCATCCGTAGCAATAGCCATTGGTACTTGGTGTTTTCTTAACAAATCAATTGGCGGCAATTGTGTTTCACGTAAAAAATAAAAAGCGCCAGGTAGTAATACAGCAGTCATACCTGCAACTTTCATTGCTTGGATGCCTTTTTCGTCCAAAAACTCAACGTGATCAGATGATAGAGCCCTATATTTAGCCGCTAATTCAGTGCCACCTAAATTTGATAATTGTTCAGCATGAACCTTCACTGGTAAGCCATGTTTTTTTGCAGCAGCAAATACACGTTCAGTTTGCTGTGTACTGAAACCAATACCTTCGCAAAAAACATCAACAGCGTCCGCTAGTTGATTATCCGCCACTTGTGGTAGCATCTCATGACAAACTAAATCAACATAAGCGTCAGGTTGGTCTTTATATTCTATAGGCAGAGCATGAGCCCCTAAGAATGTACGTTTAACTGTAACAGGCAGTGCTTTGGCTAGTTGGCCTGCCACTGTTAGCATTTTCACTTCATTTGCAGTATCTAAGCCATAACCTGATTTTATTTCAATTGTCGATACACCCTGCTGATGAAGCGCTTCTAAACGTGGTAATGCACTATCAAAAAGTTCTTTTTCACTCGCTTTTCTTGTCGCTGAAACGGTTGAAACAATACCACCACCTGCATTGGCGATTTCTTCATAGCTCTTACCTTCAAGGCGCATTTCAAATTCGTTGGCACGATTACCACCGTAAACCAAGTGAGTATGACAATCAATTAAGCCCGGTGTTAACCATTTTCGTTGGCCATTTATTATTTCAACGCTGGTTTCATCATAATCTGGTAAATCTTTTTCAGACCCCAACCAAACGATTTTTCCATTAGTAACAGCTAAAGCGCCTTGTTCAATAACCGCATAACTTTCGCTACCTGCCGACATTGTTGCGATATTTACATTAATAAAAAGTGTCTGCCAATGTGTTGTTTTCATCGAATAGAGATCCAAAAAGTTAATTTCACGCTACTCTTATGCTAGCAAATAAATCTAGATAGGCTATATGAGAGCGATAAAATGGTGGATAATATGCACGGCACTCTACCTGAGCGCCACTTAATAATCAAGCTTGTATATACAACTATTGACCTACACTTTAAAACGTGAGATTGTATATACAAGTTGTAGATGTGATCTTGTAAAAAATTAAATGGTAGTAATGATGGCAACCCAAAAAACCGCAAAATTTACACTGATTAAAGAACATATTTGTCAACAAATAGAATCTGGGCAGTGGCAACAGCACAGTAAAGTACCTTCAGAGAATGTTTTAGCTGAACAATTTTCAGTCAGCCGCATGACCGCACGTCGTGCCTTACAAGAGTTAACCGAGCAAGGCTTGTTAGTACGTTCACAAGGCTCAGGCACTTTTGTTGCGACCTTTAAATCGCAATCGTCGTTATTAGAAATTCGTAATATTGCTGATGAAATTCAAGAACGTGGCCACAAACATCATGCGCTACAACTGAGTTTAACATCTGTAAAAGTCAGCGAAGAAATTGCAATATTGCTTGGCTTAAAACAAAACGACAATGTTTACTACTCTGAAGTACTGCATTTTGA
>Ga0105356_10002755_pt1 | contig 17447 bp, 12 predicted proteins | sample GOMGulsemesocosm_3_FD_83502 | JGI IMG/M metagenome (GOLD analysis project Ga0105356, IMG submission 83502) | Methane-oxidizing microbial communities from mesocosms in the Gulf of Mexico - GOM9D Gulf of Mexico | ecosystem: Environmental > Aquatic > Marine > Cold seeps | place: Gulf of Mexico...
GACTACGTAGCTGTAATATCCAAGACCCCTCACGTACCTGCAACGTCTGGAGAAGATCGGAGGCGAGGGGTTACAGTATCTGCTGGGTCGAGTAGCGAAAGCCTGATTGGGTGATATCAGCATCGTTTCGAATTTAGAGAGTCTTAATAAGTCACAAACAAATTACTTCAGATATCGTTTTAATTCACACTGTGCTAGAAATTCGACCAGTAATTTATTCGGCTAAGTGCAAATTTAACTACGCAGCTAAGTAGCAAAACACAGACTTTAGATATACCAAAAAGCAGGCTACTAACAAAGATACCCTTCAAGTTAATTACAAGTTCTGACCCCCAAATTGGTAATACTATGCGGAAGACATTAAGACATTAAGACATATCGTCTCAGTTCCACTCCTTGCCTCCATTGTCGCTGGATGTAACCAGCAAATGGCTGGTTCGGGTGCTGGAGACGATGAGAATGCTGAAACACTAGATTGACGAGTGCCGGTTGAAGTGGTTCGCGTCGGACGAGGTTTTATTGAAACAAAAATACCCATCACGGCGAATCTCGAGACCGAGTCTCAGGTCACAGTCTATTCCCGGGCCACTAACTTGTCGGCTGAGCTTAGAGTGGAAGAGGGCGATGTTGTCGTAAAAGGGCAGCTGCTAGCGCTGCTTGAACAAGACAAACAACTGAATAATCTTGAAAAGGTAAAATTCACCTTCGAAAATAATTTCGGAGAGCTGGAGCGACAAGCAAACTTCTTCGAGCAAAAGCTGGTCTCGCTGCAAGGCTACAACAACGCAGCTTACAGCCTTGATCAAGCCAAACTGGACCGTGATTTGGCCCAGAGAAATTACGAATACACCCGGATCATTGCGCCTATCAACGGCACCGTGACTAGTCGCATGGTTAATCTTGGTGATCAGTTTACTAACAATCAAGCGATGTTTGATATCGTTGATTTTGATTCCATGGTGGTCGGAATTCATCTGCCAGAAGCGCATCTATTGGAACTGGAATTAGCCCAAGATGTAACAATAAAATCCCAATCGCTAGGCGACAAGATGTTTTCTGGTACGGTTACGCGAATTTCTCCAGTTATCGATCCTCTCACGGGCACTATCAAAGTAACTGTTGCAGTCAATTCGGAAGATATTCTGCGGCCAGGTATGTATGTCGATGTAGCATTGATCTTAAGAGTCGAAAGTAATGCGCTATTAGTGCCGAAGAAAGCACTTGTCTATGACGGTGAGCAAACCTTCGTTTATCGGCTCATAGGTAGTGAAGATAGCCGTAACGACAATGGTAGCGGTAGTGAAAGTAATAATGACACCGGCGATGACACTAGCAATAAAACCAGCGATGACAAAAACGGCTACACCAATGAGAAGCAAAGCAAAAAAGTTGAGCGCATATTGCTCATAGCCAATATGGCGGACGTAAACAATGTCAGCCCGGCGCGCAATATCGCCGGCGGTGATGTCATCGTCATAGCCGGTCATGGTGGTCTAAAAATGGCGCCGAGGTGAGGGTTCTCAACGAGACTAATATAGCCAGCACTGGCTCTCGCCAGAGTGCAGCAAACAGTTCTCAAGCTTCACTGCCAAACCGATTTGATTCGGGAACCCACTTCTAATCGATTCCCTCTGATGAAAGCCTGTCTATGACTTCCTCTACTGAAGAAAGCCCTATGGAAGAAAAGAGCGTAAGCAAAAGCTTTATTACCGATCGCCCGGTTGGCGTATTGATGGTTTTCGCCGCCGCATTGGTATTCGGTTACTTTTCCCTAACCTCTCTTCCGGTTACTTTAATGCCGGAATTGTCCTACCCCACCATTACCGTACGCACAGAATATCCTGGGGCTGCTCCGGAAGAAGTGAAGAACGACATCAGTCGTCCTATAGAAGAAGCCCTTGGAGTTATCAGTGGCCTGAAACGTATTTCGAGCATATCGAGAGCCGGTGTCAGCGATGTTGTGCTTGAATTTACCTGGGTAACCGATTCAGCGGATGCAACCCAGGATACCCTGGAAAAACTTGACCAAATTAGACTGCCAGATGAAGCAGAGCGGCCCTTGATTCTTCATTTGGATCCAGCCTTGGATCCTGTTATGGAGCTTAGTTTTCGGGAATAGGGGAGCGCTTCGAGGGGGCAGTGGGCCTGAGAAGGTTGCGACGTATCGCCATTTTGCAAGTGAAGCGAGCATTGGAATCAACGGATGGTGTTGCCGCAGTGAGGGTTCGCGGCGGCCTTATTGAGGAGATTCATGTCGACATCGATGAGCGGCAGATAAAGCGTAGCAACCTCAATTTACAAACGGTTATTAACCAACTTCGTCAGGAAAATATCAACTCCATCGGTGGCAAGGTGAAAGAAGGCCGTTCGGAATTTACCATCCGCACCCTGAATGAATATGAAAATACGCAACAGATTGAGGCAACAGTTTTAGTACGGCTGGACGGCAAGCCAGTCCGTATTAAGGACATTGCCACGGTAAGTCGCTCCAACAAGGAACGGGAGATTATGACCACCACCGACGGCCTGGAAAGTGTGCAGATTGATATCTACAAAGAGGCCGATGCCAACATGGTGTCTATGGCTAAGACCATTCGCCGAATTCTGGGTACTCTTCCAGTGGAGGCTCTACACAGCCTTTCATGGGAGAGGCAGGGGTCAGAAAGTGGCAGTGATGGCAGTGGTGAGAGTAGAGAGATTGCCGGCTCAGCCGCCACCTCCAATCAACAGGAAGGATCTCAAGGAGGTTCGTTTCAGAACAGGCGGCGTGCCATGGGTTTATTCATCAGATGCGGCTAAGAGGGTACGAGCGAACCCAGGCTATTATCCTCAGTGTGGATAGACGCTTCAGGCCCATTGTGATGACTGCTTTAACAACGATTACCAGCATGGTGCCCATCTTCTTTTCGGAAACTTCTTCTATCGGCATTAGCTATCAGAGTTTTGGGCTCACTCTGATTGGTGGCATGACTGTGGCTACGGTTTTGACTCTTCTTGTGGTGCCTATTTTCTACACGCTTTTTGATGATCTTAGGGAGTTTGTGAGGAAGTCTCTCGCTGCTTTTGGGGAGCGTTTTAAGGCGGTTTTCTAATTATATTCACTGTCTGTTGGGAAGTCTCCATTGGGGTGGTTTTGAACAGTGTGAGAACTGGGTGTGGCTCTGGTGGGTGGGCGCTGTGTCAACGACACCCTTTAGGCTACTCGGGCTAACCATCGAGTCGTGAAAATCCCGAGTGGCTCACTCGCCGACTGCAATCGCGCTGATGTTGACGTTGTTGATCCAGCAAAAGTTGAACGCCGATCCCCAGCGAATATCGACGCTAGAGGCTCCCTCTGCAGACTCTGGGAGCATGACAGAGCCGACCGCGGGTTCATAGGGCCCAACCAAAACGATATTCTCCCAGGCGCCGCCGTTGACGCTAATGTCAATTGTGCACGTCGAGGTGTCGTCTTTCGAAACTGTGGACGACAACGTGATGGAGCGAAGTCCCAAGCTTGATATCGTCTTACTTATAGCGCCGCCGGACGAGTACCACGTGCCCCCGCTGCTGAAGCCTTGATCGCCGCTCGCTACCATGTTGCCGGTCTGAAGACCGGTGCCGGGACCAAGACCCGTAGTGGGATCACCCTCTCCGGAGGAGAACTCGTGAAACCAGACCGAAACGATGTCGTCTGCTTCGACTTCCACCAACAGTTTGAGCAGTTGTGTTTCTTCCTGGTCGTAGTGGGTACCCACTTCATCGTTATGGAGCAAATCGTGAGCCCATGGCTTTGCGTCTTCCGCTGACTGGGTCGTCCACGACCCCCACGAGTATTTCGTTTGGTTTCTGCCATCGACGAGTCCCCAACTGTATACGCCGACGTCATTCTTTCTCATCACTGGCGAGACAGTCTGGAACGTGCTCCCAACCTGGCGGGCCATGTATTCTGTGCACAATATTGGCCGACCATACTCCTTCAGACCGTCGATGATAGTTTGGACTCCATTCGGGCTGGAGTAGCTATGGAAACTGATGATGTCGGATGCGGCGAGCTGGTATTCATTGATCGAGGTGAGCCGCTCGCCCTCGGCAGCGGGAAAGTTTCGCCAGACACCGGCGGTGAGAGGCTGCGAGAGACCAAACTCTCTGGCCCAGCCGAAGGTCTTACGCAGCAGGGCCTCGGCGCCAGCATCTTTGTCCTCTGGTGAAAGCCCATAGTCGTACGAGCCAAGCCCGTCGGGTTCATTGAACAAGTCCCAGATAATCACACGGGGGTCGTCCTTGAAGCGCCCAATGACTCCTTTGACGTAGCCCTCGAGTTCGTCGTGCCGGGCGTGGTCTCCGAGAATCACTTCCCCTGGACTCTGAACCCAGCGCGAGGCCGTGACGTGCTCACGCGGATCCAGTTGTTCATAAGCTTGGGCAGGGTCGGCGGGCATATCCCCATACGCAACGGTCTCGACGTTGGCGCCATAGGGATTCTCATCCCACACGCCGTCGAAGAGCACCAACATGGTCCCGATCCCGTGTTTATCGGCGATGGCCAGGAAGTTGTCGATCCGGTCCAGATACGCTTGTGGCCCCTGGTTCCACACCACGTCGTGGAGGAAGACGCGTATTGTGTTAATGCCGATGCCCGCGGCCCATCCGAGCTCGCGGTCGATGGCAATTTCGTCGTAGGTGTCCGCCTGCCACATCTCAAGCATGTTGACTGCGTAGGCGGGGGTGTAGTTCACTCCCATTAGCCACCCGTGGGCATCGCGCCACTCTTTGGCTTCTTCTTTCGTCCAGCGTGACGAAATGACCGGGTCGATGGCGGTACAGGGAGCGCCAGGTGAGGGGCATTCCCATCCCGTTTCCACGGTACAGAGCTGAGAACAACCATCACCGTTGGCCGGGTTGCCGTCGTCGCAAACTTCTGGGGTCTCGACTATACCATTGGCGCAGGTGGCGGATGGTTGTGGTTGCGCGTCGTCATTCACCGAGGCTTCCGTCTCACGTGTGGACGTTCCGCCGCCATTGCCACCACCACCACCGCAGCCAGTCACGAGCGCTAAGGCAGCGCCTGCAACGACCAGCATGGCCAAGGTGCGACGCGCGAGCTCTCTGTAGCGCTCGATTCGTTGGTGAGCGTTCAGAGCGCGGGTGAAGTAGTCCGATTTCATATGGTCCAACATGGCGCGCATGAATGCCGCGTCCGCATCAAGATTGTCGTAGCCCCAACCAGTTGCTCCTGGCGGAGATATCGTGCTCGGCGTAAAGAGCCCCTGAGGCGCGACAAAGACCGCGCTGGCATCGCGCATTGTAGTGGCGTTGCCTGATACCCGGGGGCAACGTCATCGGCTTGGCCACCGAGTCCGTGGAACACGATGACCAGTCTGTGTGCGATGTCAGGGGCGTAGTTAAAAGTATCGACAATTCGTGGGGATAGGACGTCATTTTTCCTGTGCATTTTGCTAATCAGCCAAATTGAGCCGCTCCAATATTTTTGAAGAAGTTTTTTTCGTCTCAAACCACGATGAGTGATTAATACCTCAGCAATTTGATCTTCCACTTTATGCAATGCATTCTTTCGTTATTCTCACTTTGTCGGAGCTCTTACACGTCATATTGCTTTTTTGGTGCACAATAATAGGTATTAATGCATATTTATAAGCATCAAGCAATACAAATAGAAGTATAGGAAGGGTACTGCCAAAATAAAGAATAAAGAGGATAGGGGAAATAAACCACATTTTCCGAAGAACGGGCAAGTACTGCAATTACTGATTTCATTAAAGTTTAAGGTGCTGTGATGTGGTTGGCTATTGCGGGCAAATGTTGCTATCTGCCTTATGTGACGGCAATGCATCCCTGTTCAGAAAGATAAAAGTTAGATTTTCATCTCCAGTTTTTCTCGGTGACAAACTTGAAGTGTTAACCTGGAACGATGGCCCAGGTCGGGTATTGTTCGAAGCGCGAGTCGGTAAAAAAACTGTCGTTTCAAACGCCTATTTCGAGTTCAAACTAAATTCTTAATCGGACTGCAGTGCAGCGACCGGATCAAGCCGCGCCGCAGACTGGGCAGGATACACCCCGAATCCAACGGCGATCGAGACACAAACAAACACGGAGAGAGTAATGGCAGGAATTGACCAGGCTACGGCCCAACCTGCAAAGGTGGCAATCACATAAGCCAGCACCACACCAACGACCACGCCGATAGCAGCCCCGAGCATGGCAATGACTGTGGTTTCAATCAAGAACTGGCGTACCACGTCGACTTCTCGCGCACCCACGGCTCGCAGCAATCCGATCTCAGCTCGCCGCTCCATCACGCTGGCCAGCATAATATTCATGATTCCGATCCCACCCACTAATAGTGAGATACCTGCGACGGCAGACATCACGATGGTGAAGATCCACTGAGTTTGTTGGTGTTGGGCCAGCAGGCGTGCTGGAACCGTAAGGCGGGTGTCCTTCTGGCCTCCGTGCCGCCGATCAATCAGGTGCCGGATAGCACCCGCCGCGACAGCCGGCTGGATATCTTCAGCAACCTGAAGTTTCAGCTCGCTCAGTTCTGCCGCCATGGGTGGCATTCGAAGGCGCCTAAGCCCGCTGTGTAGCGGCAAGTACACCCTGTCACTTTCGCCGCCCACCTGTTGACCCTGAAATTCATCATCGCCGAGCTGGCGGTCTTTGAGCACGCCAATAACGGTGAGCCATAGGTGATTGACTTTTAACAATTGCCCCACAGCCTCACCATTGGGGAACAAGTCCCTGGCAACCTGGGCGCCGAGGACCGCGACCTGGTCATAACGTCGGTCGGCGGTGGTGTCGAATACGTTGCCAGTTGCAACAGACAACGCCGTTAGCTCGAAATAATCTGGACTCACAGCCCAGACTTCCGCCGTACTCTGGCCGGTTTCCGAGAACAGGTTCCAAACTTCAAACTTTTTGATCCCGGCCCAACGAGTGATAAAGGGTAAGGTGATTGCTATGGACTCTGCATCTGCCATGGAAAGCCCGGCCGAGTGTTTACGCATATCTTTCAACGCGTCACCTCCCGGTTCATTGGCCTCCAAAATGAGATTGCGAACCCCCATGCCTTCGATCATCTCCAGCGCTTGCAGGCGTCCTCCCTCGCTGACGGCCATCATGGCAATAACGGCGCCGACGCCGAAGATCATGCCCAGCAAGGTGAGGGCAGAACGCAATCGATGATGCGTAAGTTGGCTCCAGGCTTCTGCTATGTCAGGGACCAGGTTACGTCTGAGATGCAGGTCTTGTAGCTTCACCTGGCACCTGCTTCTGGCGACACGACACTAACTCGGTCGTTAACCTCAAGTCCGGATGTAATCTCAACCAGGCTGGCATTATTCCGACCCAGGGTCACGTTGGTTTTAACCGGCATAACGCCTTCCATGCGATAGACGTGAGGCTCCGAACCAGCATAGAAAATGCTCTGTTGCGGCACAGTGAATGAACCGGAGACCTCGTCGGTTGTGATGACTGCTGTGAGATTACTGCCAACCCGCATCAAGTCAGCGTCGATTTCATCGAGTAGGGCTTCAACCACAAAGTACTTCTGTGGGTCATCGCGGCGACGTGGAATGGCAACGGGAGACACCCCTAGCACTTTAGCCTCGTAGTCCCGTTCCGTTTTACTGTCGAGGGCCAAGATGACCGACTGCCCGCTGCGAATACTCTGGGCATCAAACTCTGGCACATATATTTTCGCCTTGACCTTGCCTCTCTTCGGGATCAGGCCAACCGGGCTCCCGGCAAATACATACTGCCCCCGATCAACCTTGTTACCCCAGTTCGTTCGGCCATAGACGAAGGTACCATCAGCGGGGCTGGTCAATTCCATCATCGAAAGTGCAGAGTCCTGTTTAGCCAGGTTGCGTTGCCCCACTTCTCTGGTTGCCGCGATTCGTTGTCGTTCCGCGCCGGAGCGCTGGGCGTGGGTATCGGCGCTCCAGTCGTGGAAGGCACCTTCCACCTTGAGATAATCACGATCCCCAAGTGCATCAATGATCTCATTACGAGAGAAAAATGTCGGATCCACGTCAACGAAGGCCTCAGCGATCTCAATTTCCGAAACAATACGTGCCATTTCCTGTTCAATCTGTGCCAGGTCAATGGCGCTGTTGCGGGTGTGGTTCTCAAGTTCGACGGCTTTACTAGCCACGTCAAGTAGGCTGTATTCCCTGTCAGACTTAATCTGACTGGCATCGAAGCGCACCACGACATCGCCGGTTTTTACTTCAGAGTACTCCGGGGCAATCCATGTAATATGAAATCCCATCCTGATGTTACCGGGGACATTCACCGGGATAGACTCCGAAGCAACCAGTTCACCCCGTGCCTGGACGGTGAAAGCAATGGATGCCTGGGAAACCTTGACCGAGGCAATAGTTGATGAAGACTCACTGCAGGCTGTCAGCAACAAAGCCAGAATGATCGACAGAAATCGGATCACCACTTAATCTCCTGGCCGTCCTCAAGCCCGGACAATACGATGAATTGATCCTCGCTGCGGACCCCCAACTGAACGTGCTTCCATTTGCCGTTTGCAAGTCTAACACCGGGTAGGCCATCTCGATAACTGACGGCTGCGGATGGAATGGCAATAGCGTCAGGCCATTTGGCAGTCTGTATTATCAGTTGAACAGATGTACCGAGGCGCAGTGAGTTATCATCACTTGTCGGTCGGATACTTACGTCGCGCACCATGGCGAGAGAGCCACGGGACTGTCGACGAACGGTCTGGCTAACACTGCCCACAACGCCCGCAACCTCCAGCCCGCCATCGCCGACAATCTTGACGGGTTGCCCTGTAGCCAGGGATGCAGCCAGCTGCTCAGGAATCTCAGCGCTGATGTCGAGCCGGGAATCATCCACCAGTTCGACCACAACCAACCCTGGATAGGCAGGCATATTCACATCCAGTTTGCCTCCCCGCTGATCCAAGCCAATGATCACCAGACCGGATCTTGGTGCTGTTATGGTGAAGGTTGCCAATCGAGTTTGTGCCACTTTGAGTTGGGACTCAATTTGCTTGATGGCTGTCTCAAGTTCCGCCCGTTGGGCTTGCCGTAATGCCTCGGACAATGGCTTGCGTTGTTGTGCCTGCTCAAGTAGTACGTTAGCAATTCTCTTCTCTTCCACCAATATCTTGTAGTCCATCCGGGCGATTAGATTTTCCGGCTGACTGGTTTTACGCGCTGCTTTTTGCGCCATGCTTGTTGCCGCAGCAAAGGCAACTTTTTCATCCTCAATGTCTTTAGCCTGTCGCTCCACGAGCTCACCCAGTTCGCCTTGTTTAATGGCCAGCTCTCCGGTGAGCTTTCTGGCCCGGTCATCAAGTTTACTGGCATCGAACCGCACCAGCATGTCACCAGTATTAACTCTTGCGCCTTCCGTTGCTAGTTCTACAATGGAGGACTGCCAGCTGTGACTAGGTGGGGCGCCAAAACGCAGCGCATCCCGTGGCACCATCAAGCCACTTACCTTAATGGTGAGTGGCTGGTCTGCCGCGTTAATAATCAGCGATTGCTCCGCAGCGGCAAACACCAAGTCGGCCCGAGTTAAAGCAAGCGCGAGCATAACCGGCAAGGAAAAGTAGCGTAACGATTTGCTCATGGTGCTAGTTCACCACGGACGGACATACCCGGCATGTAGGTTTTTGGCACAGTATCCATTGGCCGTGCCTGTAATTCAAAGTAGCCACCTTGACTCCACTCCTCGCGCCGACTGGCTTGTTTGGAAGACCAGATTACCTCGGCGGTGATCTCATCCTGGGGCAACGCATCGGGGGTAATCAGCATTCGACTACCCAGAGGGAACTTGCGACTGTCTGCTTCATGGATCCAGAATCGAAACTGGAGTCCATCTCTGCTTGCAACCTCTGCAATCGGATCATTACTTTTAAGGGTTTCACCAGCGAATATTTTGTTGCCAGTGCCTTCATTCTGGGCATGGATGAAGTAACCGTCCCGAGTGGCATGGACTTTTGTTTGCTTAATGGCAGCCACCATGCGTTGCCATTCACTTGCCGCCTTCGCCACCTTCATGTTAAGCACCTTGACTGAGTTTTCCTGCTCTAACCGACGAGCGGCAAGTTCTTTACGGGCGTGAACCAGCGCACGGTTGGCAGTGGTAAAGTCAAGCTTATAACGGTCATAGTCCAGTTTGACCACGGTTCCAATGGGTGCATCAGCATTTATTTTCGTCAGGGCGACTTCGGATTCTGCCTGTAACACCGCCGTTTCTGCATCCAGTATCGCTAACGCCAGGGTGGCGGTATGACGGGCAGCTTCCAGTTTTTTCTTCTCAAGGTCGATACGTTTTTCTTCTTCCTGGGTTAGCAGAGAACCTGGATCTAGCCGGGCAATCAGGTCTCCGCTTGATACTAACGATCCTTCCGGTGCCAACCATTCAACCTGTCGTTGCCAGTCGCCAGGCAAGCGTGGCATCTCGATCCGCTGGGAACCGGCATCCTCAATGATGCCTGTTAATATCGACGTGGCAGTGCTGACCGGGGCGATATTTACGAGACAAACAGTGGCCAGGCAGCTAGCTAAGCTAGTTATATTCTTCACGTTCTATTTCCCCATCCCTCATATGGATAACCCGTTTGGCATTGGCCGCAATTTCATCCTCGTGGGTAACCATGAGGATGGTCTGGCCCTCGGCATTGAGCTCATTAAACAAACGCATGATTTCCCCGGAGGTCCGAGAGTCTAGATTCCCGGTTGGTTCATCGGCCAGTAATAGCGGTGGCTGGGAGACCAGTGCCCTGGCAATTGCGACCCTTTGCCGCTGTCCACCGGATAGCTGATTCGGTCGATGATGTAATCGATTACCCAATTCCAGACGTTTGAGTAACGCCTCTGCTCGTAGAGTGGTCGCTTCAATGCTGCCGGTTGAATAACGCAACGGCAGCAACACATTCTGTAGCGCGGTTAGCCGGGAGAGCAGGTGAAAGCTCTGGAAAACGAAACCAATATACTGGTTGCGCAGAGCTGAAAGTTGTTCGTCGTCCATCTCTGCCACCGACTGACCAAGTAATTGATAATTGCCTGCATCAGGCTTATCAAGACATCCAAGAATATTCATGAGGGTCGACTTGCCAGACCCAGACGGCCCCATGACGGCGACAAAATCTCCAGCACACACTCTGATATCAAGCTGATTAAGTGCATTTACATCGGTATCTCCAACTCTGAAGCGTCGAACCAGCCCTGTGGTCGAGATTATTTCAGTGGGGGGGGGCATTGAGCTCGGTCCATGCAGGTAGGTTATTCTCAGCGCTGAAGGTCGGTGCAGGCAAACAGTTGTCATTAAGATGTTGTAGTTACAGCTAAGTGGCGATCGTCAACGCAGCAGTCAGCAAAGGCAGTATAGGGATAATGTGAATTATCTAGCCAATCTCGTGAAAACTGTGTTAAAAAATTAATGCATGTGCACATTATCAAGCACGAGGTGTTTTTTCAAGCATAATTCACTGTTATAAGCAGATAAAGAGAGGTGAGCTCTGACCACAACCCCGAACATCGTTCGCATTACCTTGGCGATGAAGGCTTTGAGATTGGGCACATTGGAACATGGCACCGATGAGTAAATAAATAGTCGTTTCCAACGACCATTTCGAATTTGATTAGATGCATGGACGAAGTGTTCGGTTAGGCCTGATTGTTATTCCCAATGGTGGTCCGATTGGCATTAGAGACTATTCGGTTTTTAATCGAGAGGCACAGTTTTTTGCGCATCATGGATATGCCGTTCTTCAAGTTAACTGTCGAGGTTCTGGAGGTTATGGTACTGATTTCAAACTGTCCGGGTTTCGTCAGTGGGGCTGGGAATGATCGATGATATTACTCTTGCGGTAAAATGGGCGACAAAAAAGGCATAGCCGCCCCCCAAAAGAATTTGCATATATGGTACGAGTTATGGCTGCTATGCAGCCTTAACTTCTATCGTTAGAAATCCGGAGCGTTATCAGTGTGGCGTTGGGTATGCAGGAGTCTATGACCTTACCAAAATGGGGCTATCTGATATTCCCTTTCAGCCTGGCGGTGACTCTTATATTGAAAGGGCTGTTGGAACTGATGATAGCTCGCTGCGAGCACAATCGCCGGTCTACCATGCCGACAAGATTAAGGTTCCCATTATTATAGCTCATGGAGAAATAGACCGTCGAGTGCCAATATTCCATGCCCACGATTTGCGGAACGCGTTAGACAAGGAAGGGATTGAATATGAGTGGTTAATCGAGAGCGGGGAGGCTCATGTTTTTTTTTAATACCGAGAACCAAGTAAAATATTTGCAATAAAATATTGGCCTTCTTTGAAAAGCATTTAAAACCCTAGTGAGTGGTGTATAGCATAGGGTTGTGCCCTTTGGCTGTCGGGACGGATGGCTTAAAAAGTTCAAGCGCAATTCTATAACACAAGCTCGCCATCTCGAATATAGGCTCTCCAATCGTTAATTGGGTTTGGCCGATAGTCTCCCGTCGGAGTTTTGATTCCCCTGTCTGAGGTGCCGGCAGGGGCAAAATGCCATACCATTGCCGCGCGAATCTCATCGGAGAAATTATCCATTGACCGATGCATAAGATGGCTATCAAATACCATCAGGTCTCCCGGGTTCAGCAAGCAAGGTTTACTGGCATCCATATTAAAATCTGCAATTTCTACGTAGCCACTATTGGCACCGTCTCTAACATCAGGGATGTGCTTGTGCACCGGTTCTACCTGGCTGCCAGGTAGAATATGCAGGCAACCGTTTTCCAACGTCGCTCTGGTGATTGCCAGCCACAAACCTATGATCGGTCTCGCTGGCGTAAAGGGAAAATAGTACGAGTCCTGATGCCAGGGCTGGCCCCATGCACCGGGGTTTTTGAATATAAACTGGGACAGGAAGCAGTCGACATCACGGCCAATCGCCGCGATGACAATGTCCCTGACTCTTTTATCTTGTAGGAAGTGCTCAAAGGCTGGTCTTCGGTGCAAACTAAATACTTTGGAGATCAGGTCCTCGGGGTTAGTGCCTGTCATTTTCTGATTTTCTGCCGATATAACGGCTGGGGTTACTGCTTCCCCAGAGGCAGCCGAGCGCGCTAGTGCGGTAACATCCTCCAACATCGAATTGCCAACAGCGACGTCGCAGAATTGCTCAAACAGTTGGAAGCCCGGACCTGTCTCACTTCGTAAATTTTCTGCTAGGTTCGATAAATCAGCCATTATTCAGTGCCTTTCGGATTCAGAGAGTATATGAGTATCGTGCTCTGTCAGAGGGTTCTCTCAATTTTTCTTTGCAAAATACTGTCGCGAGTGTACTGTTAGTTGGTTCTTCACGTTTTCGCGTTGCGAAAGACGTGAAGTTAGTGGAGGACAACATAGGGAGTTTGAACCTTTTGTTCTATGTGTTTCAGCCTGGGTGTACATAATATCAAGGAGACCCACAGCCCGATCCTTCGTAGAGCCCAATGTTATCGATCTGTACATTCTGCGAGGTCTCGGCAAAGTCAAATGCCACCCGACCCCGCAAGTCAGTCTCGGTGGCGGTGAAGGTATGGCTGAAGCTTTGGTAACCAGTATTGAGGTTAGCTGTGAACCTACCGCCAGCCAGATCCCTATATTCATCCAGGTTACTGTCCACATAGGCTGCTATTCGGCGTGGAGTATCGGCTTTGGCCCTGTAGCAAAGAGTGTACTGCTGATTGCCAATCACCCTAACCGCATGGCTGATCTGAGCATGCCAAGCTTGTGCTGAAGCATTGGCTACATTCACCCGTACTTCCCCACCAGTTTCTTGTATTGAACTAGTCGCTGTCTCAATCGTATTCCAATGCCTGTCAAACTGCCCCTGACCTGAGGTAAAGGATCCGCCGCTTCTTATCAGGTTACCGGGCTGTGTCGGTAGGGATTGCTGCTCGGAGAAGAACATCATGTCGTTACTCACCATGCCAGCTGGATTCATAACCTGGAGGAAGTGCAGCCCACCAGCAGTTGGCATTACACCTAAATCAAGTATGACGACTTCGTCCGTACAATCAGGTAGAGTGCCTGATTCACAGCTAACAACGCCCGCTACCTTCCGACCATTGAGTAGAATCACCGCATCCGACTCAATATGACGACCATTGACACGCAGGCTCGCAGTTTTCGTCAGGAAGGCAAGTTCTACGTTTCGGGTTTGTGCTTCTATGTTGGCGACCGGCCACAGTGCTGGTTGCGCAGTGTTCCCGTCCACATTGACACCCGCTCGACCCGTCAATGTCAGTAGTAATTCACCAGCTGCGGCTGCGTCCAGAATCTCTGCGCGTGTGAAGATTTCTGCCCCATCTCTCTCCTGATAGCTACCCTCTATGTACTCGAGACCGATACCACTGACCTCACTGCCATCGATAAGCAAACCTTCGCCTTGCAACACAACAGCACCGTCAGCTGCAGAGGACTCTAATGCGTTAAGTATGTCGGAGGTTAGAGAGTCTCCCGCGCTTGCACTATTGATTGTTACTTGCCTAGCAAAACCGCCAGAAAACCCCGTGCTTCCCTGTAGCACCATTTCCCAGTTTTCGGGTGTGGAACCGGTCATGGCCCACATATCCTCTTCTGGGAATGTATCGTCCATTCCAACAATAGTTAACAAGTCTATGATATTGAGCCTGGCTTGGGGCAAGATCATCCAGCGGTCGTAAGCTCCCCGCCACGTGGGCGCTTCCATGCCCTGGCCGGGTGTGTTGGTGCTCACCAGGAAAGGCATTTTATGGCAGTCACCACAGGTTTGTGCGCCGGTCGTACGGCCTCCCGTATTGTTAACAAAGCTGAAGTCGAAAAAACCTTCCCTTGCCGTGTCAGTCAACTGGTTGTGAAAACTCCGTTGTTGCGCAGGAGGATAGGGCACATTCAATAAGAATGTTGCCAAGTCATCGCGCTCGGCGGCATTGACGGCGCCTGCTTTGCCCTCGTCATTCATTGGACAATTGTCTTGATCACACATGGTAGCCCCCATGCCACCGTCCACCAGTACAAGGGTACAGGACACCGGCACGGACGCATCGCAATTGGGGGCTTCGGCATCGTTTACCGACGAGAAGTTAATACCACCGTAAGGATCGCCGGGAATACCATCCCAATGATAAGGTGCCGTATCGCGTAAGCCACGAACAGGCATGGTGAGCCGCGGTTGAATTTGCGTACAGCCATCCATATCGCAGATGGGAGTATCAAGCACCCAGACCAGCTGGTCGGCGTGCCCATCCGGATGACAACTTTCACAGGAGAATGTCCCTGTGGTTGAAGCACCCGCATCATTGAATACCATCCTGCCGGACTTAATAACTTCTGGTGTCGGGTCATCCAGAGAAATGATTCGGGTAACCGCTGCAACATCCGGTACAGACACATCTACCACCGATACCGAATTGTCTACCACATTCAGGACCCAGGCTGTACTGGGTGCACCCTCGCTATCAGACTCTAACGCCACTCCGCGAGGCACTGCACCGACATCAACCCGGCCCAGAATGTCACCGCTTACTGCATCCACCATCATTAGCTTGTTAGAGCCGGCCGCCGTGGCAACCAGGACGCTGTTGTCATCACTAATCTGAATTCCATAGGGAGTAGCGAGTGCCATACCGGTTTCAGGATGCGCTGGCGGCAGTGGTTCAAGATCAATGTAAGTCGGTGTGCAGTTGTCTGAGTCCGCACAATCAACTCGAGTAATCTGATTGAGGAAAGCGCGGTTCTCCATTTCGGCCAATCCATGTTTTTGCGTGCCGGCCTTACCATTGGCATCATTACGGGCATCTGTCTGGGCGACATAGACGCGCCCATTGCTATCGACAGTGAGTCCATACAATAAGGTACCGATCCCTTTGACGGTATTTATTAACTGATCCGTAGTGGTATCGAAAACAAATAGGTCCCGATCGGGTAGTGCCGGATTCTTGATGATATCGGCGTCAAAGTTGAGCGACAGCACGTTGTTATTGGTAAAGCCATGTTCCACTGCATCGAAAGTACATAGGTCTCCATCAATGTTCTCGGGCCTGCATCCCGATAACTGGGTCTGGTTATTAGACTCAAATGCAAGGACATATAATCTGTTACCACGCACCACAATCGCACGTGGGTCCTGCGCAGCTACTGCTAAACGATGGGTTATCGAATAGGTAGTAACATCTATGACTGCAATCTCGTTTGTTGGGCCGAGTGCCACATAGGCTTTCTGCCCATCTTCTGTGAAGGCTATCCCCGTAGGTTCATCGAAGCGTGTCGATAACGTGGTCAGGTCAATGGCTTGTACCGTTGCCTTGACATGATGTAGCGTCTGGCTATCCGGGTCGGTATCAATCACACTGATGGTATCGGAAACATGATTTGCCACCCAAACTTCCTTGCCATCGGGTCGCACGGCCAATCCAACCGGATCGACACCCACGTTGATGCGCCTTACTACCTCACGGGTAAGCGAATCAATAACATCTAATGTGTCTGCCGGTGTATTGACTGCATAGACAAAGTGGCCATTAACAACAATGGGTTTAGCATGAGGGCTTAATAATGTTGGATGACCAACATTATCACTAAGTGGCGCAGCTACCCCCAGTGTTTCCGGAGGATTGGATGGGGCAGGGTCATCTGCGGGTTCGTCTGTGGGGCCGTCAGCGGGTTCATCTGTGGAACCATCAGCGGGATCGTCTGTACCTCCACTGTCCGACGGAGGCGCTGTGGGTGCGGGATCAGGCGTTGAGCCAGAGGAACCGCCACCGCCACAGCTGGTTAATAAAAAAACAAGTAGTAAGCTAGTCAATATCGATTGCATGTATCCACTCTTTTCCTTTCCACTTAACATGAGTCAGCATATGATTTAGCGATGCCAGGTAGTTATAACAAGTTTATCCTTTGAGTGCACTATTTTAAGCATTTATATGGTTATTATTGTGCATTATGGTTGGTAGTATGCAATATGCTTGATGATGCGCAGAGCAGACGGTGCTGGCAACTTAACTGGGTCTATCTGATAATCAGGCTATGAATACATACAAACGCCATAGATATCCCAAAGAAATCATCTCCTAGGCGGTTTGGCTGTACGATCCTTTCAATCTTAGTCATCGCCGTGTGCCGACCACTCATTGAGGATTTATTCGTCGAGCAAGGAGTTTGTGTTTGTTACGAAGCAATCCGCCTGCAACACCATCAATCGCATGGAATCAATATCGATTCCACAGCGCGAAATGACCTTGAGGTTTTTATCCAGCTTGGAGATCGGTTTGTCGAAGGCTTCTCTGGTTGCGGAACGTTTGACCATCAATTACAACGCAATTTCTGCTACTCGCAACGACCGCACCAATACTAGTACCGATCAAGTGAAATGGCCTACGTTACTTGGATTGCAACGTTGCTCCGCTCCGAAGCCCAGAAAACGCCGTCGACCGCTTCCATACCTTTATTTCTGGCTCTAA
>Ga0105356_10002767_pt1 | contig 17419 bp, 16 predicted proteins | sample GOMGulsemesocosm_3_FD_83502 | JGI IMG/M metagenome (GOLD analysis project Ga0105356, IMG submission 83502) | Methane-oxidizing microbial communities from mesocosms in the Gulf of Mexico - GOM9D Gulf of Mexico | ecosystem: Environmental > Aquatic > Marine > Cold seeps | place: Gulf of Mexico...
AAGTACATTTGGAATCAGGGGAACGTTTTGAATGCAAACGATTGGTCTTAGCTATAGGAAACAATACTGTTCCAAAATTCCCAGATTGGAGTCAAGAACTTAGCTCTATTCCCTATTCACATTCTAAAGACTACAAAAATATCAAAGGATTTGAAGGCAAGCGTGTCTTAGTGGTTGGAGGCGGTGAATCTGGTTCTGATGTCGCTTATGAAATATCTCAAGTAGCCGACCAATGCTGGGTAAGCCTCAGAGAATCGACGGGCTGGATCGTACCTCGTAAAAGAGGTGATCATGCTGCCGATGTTTCAACACATCGTGGCATTTGGGATTTACCGCGAGAATATGGGCGGTATTTAAGTCCCTTTGTCTTAAAATTAGAGCGCGGTAGACAAGACCCCGTATTTGATGCTTTGGCCGATTTGAATGAAATGGTGCCTTCGCAAAATGGCATTTGGGGGATTTTTGGAACTAAAACCTTGGCGCTACCTAAGGCAATTGCACATCACGGCTGTAAGGTCGTTGGTGAAATTGTAGATGTTAAAGATGGAGGAACTACATTAAAAACAGTAGATGGAAAATTATTAGAGCAGGTTGACACCATCGTATTTAGTACAGGTTATCACAACTATATTGATTTTATGCCGGAGGGATTACAAGCCTGTGACCCACGAAATATTTACAAGCATATGTTTCATCCAGATTGGGGAGATCGAATTGCTTGGATTGGTTGGGCACGACCTGGTTTTGGAAGTCAATTTCCAATAATGGAAATGCAAGCACGTTATTGTGCCTTGGTATTTAATGGCGATTTGAAATTACCAAAGCCTAAAGAAATGCAACGCATTGCCGAAGATGATATGAGCATTTATAAAGAGCAGTTCGAAGAAAGCGCCGTTCGAATTCGCAGTTTGGTGGACTATCATCGCTATATGGATAGTCTCGCGAAGATTATTGGATGTAGGCCTCCGCTTTTTAAATATTTCCTTCGATTCCCTAGACTTTGGATGCATCTCATGTATGGACCAACACAAGCCACTCAATTTCGTTTACGCGGACCCGGTAAAAAAATTAAAGAGGCTCATAACATCTTAGACAAACTTCCTATAAGCTCATATAATCATATCGTAAAAGCTGGATTAAGAGGAAGGTTGAGATATGCGCTCAAACCTATTTTGGGCTCGCCATTTCCAAAACATTAAATTTATGAGCTATGGTAAAATTACAAAGCCTTATTGATTCATGGTACTGCCTTTCAAAGGCTATAGGTTTTTTTATGATACTAGTCCTCAATGCCTGTTCTTATACATCTAAACCTCTACTAAATAATAATAATAATAATAATAATAATAATAACAGATATAATATTTTGCTCTTGGTTGCCGATGATTTAGGCTACTCAGATCTTGGTTGTTATGGTGGTGAAATAGAAACACCAAATATTGATGCATTAGCCGCAAATGGTATTCGTTTTAGTAGATTTCACACCGCTCCTATGTGTGCTCCTACAAGGGCTATGCTTCTCACTGGTAACGACAATCATATTGCCGGGGTTGGCAGGCAAAATTTAAGAACTGATTTATTTGGCTATGAAGGGCATCTAAGCAATAGGGTTGTACCGATGCCTTTATTGCTTCAAAAATCAGGTTACCACACCTATATGGTTGGCAAATGGCATTTGGGAAATTCGCCAGAACACAATCCTGTTCATAACGGATTTGAACGTTCTTTTGTCTTATTAGAAGGGGTGGGAAATCATTTTAGCGGACAAGGGATCTTTAAGAATTATGCCCAATCTAATTATACTGAAGACGGTAAAGTTAGCTCTTGGCCGGAAGGAGCATATTCAACAGATTTTTACACCGATAAATTAATAGATTTTATAAATCAAAATAAAGGCGATAAGAAACCATTTTTTGCTTACGCTGCTTACACCTCTCCACATTGGCCATTGCAGGTTAGTGAAGCCTACAGTAACACCTATAACGGTCGTTATGATGAAGGCTATGAAAAACTAAGAGATGAACGCTTAGAAAGTCTTATTGAAAAAGGATTAGTTCCTGAGAATACAATGCTTCCACGCATGAGTAGACGCGTAGCAGCATGGAAAGATTTAACTGCAGATGAGCAGCGTAGAGCATCTCGTAAAATGGAACTTTATGCGGGTATGGTTGATAATCTCGATAAAAACATTGGCAGACTCCTAAAGCATTTAAAAGAGATAGGAGCATATGAAAACACCTTGATTGTATTTATGTCTGATAACGGTGCCGCTGGAGAAGACTATTTTAACAACCCTGAAATCCAATCCAATATTTCAGATTATTATATTGATAATTTTGAGGCAATGGGAAAACCAAATTCTCTAGTATCCTACGGTGCTCCTTGGGCTGAAGCCAGTACAGCTCCTTTTCGGGACTTCAAAGAATTCACTTCAAATGGCGGTGTTTTAGCACCTATGATTATCTCTGGCCCAATGATTAATCGCAGAAATGAAATCCACCACGATTTTTCGACGGTGATGGATATCGCCCCAACATTTTTAGAATTGGCGAACAGTAAATATCCAGAGCAACACCATGGAAATAAAACATACCCCCTAAAAGGCGCTTCTTTATTACCTTTTATTAAAGGAGAAACAAAGAGCATACATCCGTCTGATTATGTGTTCGGTCTTGAACATAACAATTATGCGATGTTACGTCAGGGCTTCTGGAAATTAACGAATACTCGTTATCCTTTTTCTGAAAACAATTTTGAACTCTTTAATCTTTCAAATGATCTATCAGAAAGCCATAACCTCAAAGCAAAATTCCCTAAAAAATATAGGGAACTTCTTAAAGAATGGCATAAATTTTCTAAAGAAACACAATTACAATTGCGGCGTTAATTTAAAATAGGTCCTTTAAAATAAACTTAACTCGTTTCTTTTTCTTCCTTTTTTGGCTTAGGAGGCAATTTAAATGCCTTAGGCTGTGGATCTAGAGGCTCTAATTCCTTACCGATTAAGCCTGGATGATCCGCAGGAATAAAGGTCGCTCTAAAAGCACTAAATGTCATCGGTATAGCATTTTTTGGATCTCCATTGAGTTTTCGAGCTTCACCCCTATAAGGAATGTGATACTCCCAAACAATATCACCGGAAGGGCTTACTTCAAATAAGCGTCCTTTCGGACCTTCATTAATAAAGGTATTTCCGTTTTTCATTCTATGTGCTCCCGAAATAAAACTTCCGAAAAACGAAAGGGTATCCTTTGCCACATAATTCCATGTTTGATTTTCTGGAATAAAACGATCATTAGCCATTTTTTTATAGTGATGCTCCTTATTGAATTCTGGTTTTATTTCATAAATAGCCGAATAATCAAGACTATCAGGTCCCATAGGAACATCATTATTGTATATGGTAATATTACCAGCTCCAGGTTTTCCCTTTTCAACCCAGCGAACATCATGTTGTCCAAATAATTTCTGATCGATAGAATCTCCCTTTCTATAATTTTCTGGGTTCCCCCATCGATATAAAAAATCTCCTCCAGATCCCATATTACCACCACTATGACTAGCGGCTTCTTCGGTGGTTGTACTGTGGTCAATAATAAATATTTCGTTAATAGTAGGAGAACTCATTACAATTTGATCTAATTCTGGATTATAATTAATCGCATTAAAATGATAAATATCTGAACCCTTATTATTCGTGGTTAAATTTCTATCGCCCTTTCCTTGAGCTCTTAAAACATCAAGACTGTCCTGAGTTATCACCGGAGGAATAGAATCTCCTAAATTAAAATCCATTAATTCAGGGTGTACTGCTGGGTTCCCATAATTTTTTTTGCTTTGGTCATAATCTTGAACGAGATGATCTGCAATATGCCACACCCAAACAATCTTACCCCCGCTGGTGCCTTCTGGCTCAATTTCAATAATTTTTTCCATCCATGGACCAGGTTCTGGGGTCAATTCAGGTTTTCTACCATTAGCAATAGCATCTTCATAGCTCATCGTCTCATAAGCAATAGCAAGAATATTGCCATTGGGCAGTACCGCAAAATCGTGATGTATCATATAATCTTTAGTAGCATATTCAAAATCCCATAACATTTTGCTATCCCAAGCTACTTTTTGTATTCTACCATAAGGCCCTCCAAAACCAAAAGTAGGATAATCTGGATCGTGAGCGCCTCTAATAATAGAGCCATCATCCATAAGATATTCTTGCATCCCCTCATAATTACCCTTCCATTCATGTACCACTTCTCCTTTTCGGTTTATGAGATAAGATGAACCAGAATTTTGTACTGAGTACATTACATACCCAGGTGTTAATCCTTCAGAGGTAATGGTTAATCCTCTTGTAATGTGATGACCGAACATATTACGGTCCTTTTTAGCAGAATCTTTCTCATCAGTTACTTTATGATTACAATTAAGAAGTAATCCAAATAAAATAATGATAACTACGAATGGTTTAAAATTTTTCATTGGTTAGTCGGAATAAGTTGTGTTAATATATATTTCTGATTTTTAGTTGCTTATACATTGTTAAAGTCAGTTCATGAGAAATGACAATAATCGGTAATACCTTAAATTAATGGCTAAAGAGAATAGGTTTTTGCTATGCAAATTTTTGTCAAAAACAATACATCTTTACCCCTTACTAAAGTAGTATTAACCCTCTGTTTTATCTCCAAGGAATACTATACACCCCTTAGACCTAAGCCTCTAATAGCTTGAATTTTACTGAGTAAACAATTAATAATTCGATTAATTTATTTGAAATCCCTTTAGTACTGTAACCGAACTATCTGATTCCAATTAGACTCTCTTAATACTGACCAATTACCTAGGTTATTATTATTCGTCATTGCATCTTTCCAGTCTTGACTCGCCTGTCTAATCTTCATTCGTGCCTCCCAGTTTCTGTGGTAATCAAACCGTGAATTATCGGGTAATAGCACCATATAGTTCGCATCTTTCGCTCCAAAAACATTTTCGAATACCGCTATATGAAATTTAATTCCAAGACTTCGATCCAGTTCAATGCCTTTCTTTCTATTGGCCTCAAAGGCATCTTTCTGACCAAAATCAACACTCATGTATTGCACCCGTCTATACTTGGTTTTATCCTTTTCTTCTTTGCTCAAAGGAAGAAAGGTTTCATCTGTCGTGCTGAGATCAGGTCTGTATTTCCAAACCGTACTTTCCCTAAAGATAGTCGTTCCCGCAAATTTTTCGAAAGCGCCGTCTTCCATTGGAGGCATTGCTTCCAAAGTTTTCATAATCGCGTCATTGTTTGCCTCCTCCTCTTCAATTTGTTTCGCCATGTCTGATAAAGTATCAAACCATTGTAACATCTGCAATTTGCGTGTACCTTGTTCTCTAAATACGCGCATTCGTGCATTTTCGATATTCATTGTTGTCTTAACCGCTCCCATCCACTGATTCAATACAGTTTCGAATGTTGAAATTGACTCCGTTTCTGCTTCAGAAACAACAATAACGCCTTGACCATAGACCGATAGCACACTTAGAGCACATAGCGTAAATAATAATTTTCTCATTATATATAGTTTTAAACTGGTTACGTATCTATAGCTTGGATACCAAGAGATATCTCAATACTAAAATGATTCGAGGACTTATAAAACTTATTTGGGTCTAAGTAACAGTAAAAAAAATTCTATAGGAAGGGGAGTATATTAATATCTAAATATACAAAAAAAATACAACTAGTTGTATCAAAGAGTTTTAGGTCTCCTGGTAAATTTAGCTTATAAGGCTAAGCATATTATGAGATCGCATTTGTTTGAGTAGGCCTCTGAAGAAGTTAGTCCAAGTATTGGATATAATGTATTTCATAATCATATTCTCAATAATACAATCTGAAATCGAGCTCTCGAAACCATTGTAAACACGACTTACAACCCGTCAATCAAAGTTTAAATTATGTTCTAACTAATGTTTCTTTTTAGGGATCCGTCATAGCTCTAGCTTCCATGGATTTACTTTATGTTTCATTAGTTGCAATGATAATTTTGCTCTTATACTATTAGATAAACAAAACATTTAAAATGTTACCTTATACGAACTATTTTAATCTTTCAAGAGCCTAGAAATAGTTTCATAATTTTCTAAAAAACCAGGAATTACAAACTTCTAATTGGAATATAAATCTTATATTATTTTTATTTAGCTCCGGTAACTTTTATTACATTGCAGCTAGATTAATCAATTACATTTGCAAACAAAACACTAAAACATGGAATTTCTATTAAACCCTTGGCCTTGGTATGTATCAGGCCCACTTATTGCTTTGGTTATGGCAATGCTACTCTATTTTGGAAAAACATTTGGCATGTCATCAAATTTAAGAACCATGTGTGCCATGGGAGGTGCTGGAAAATTTTCAGATTTCTTTAAATTCAACTGGAAGGATTCTATCTGGAATCTCACCGTTGTTCTCGGCGCTATTATTGGAGGGTTTATTGCCGTTCAATTTTTATCAAACGATAGCATTACCGATTTAAATCCTGCAACCATTTCAGAATTAACAGCTTTAGGCTTCGGTAATTCAGGAGAGACATTAGTTCCTAATGAATTATTCAACCTTGAGGCCATCACATCAATAAAAGGCTTAGCCATACTTATTATTGGAGGACTCCTTGTAGGCTTCGGGACACGTTATGCCGGCGGTTGTACCTCTGGACACGCCATAACGGGATTAAGCAGTTTACAAGGCCCATCTTTAATTGCCGTAATTGGATTCTTTTTAGGAGGATTACTCATGACTAATTTTATTTTACCCTTACTTTTCTAATTATGAAATATTTAAAATTTTTACTCGTAGGCATCGTTTTTGGAATCGTATTAGTCAAGTCTGAGGCCGTTTCATGGTATCGTATTTACGAAATGTTTAGGTTCCAATCCTTCCATATGTACGGCATCATAGGTACTGCAATTGCTACCGGAATATTATTTCTGCAGATCTCCAAACGTTCAAAAATAAAATCCATAAAAGGAGCAGATATCTTTGTACCTAAAAAAGAAAAAGGATTTACCAGATATATCATTGGAGGCCTAATCTTTGGACTAGGTTGGGCATTGATTGGAGTTTGCCCTGGACCAATGTACATTTTGTTAGGCACCGGCGTATATAGCATGTTAATTGTTATAGCGGCTGCCTTAGTGGGTACTTTTATCTACGGCCTATTAAAAAACAAACTCCCCCACTAGACCCATATAAACTTATGTGACTTTTGTCACTTATTAAACCTATAATACTTGTTATCTTTGCAGTCCAAAAGGATGTATAACAATATGACTAAGGTGTTTTATAACCCTTATAATGACTTATGAAAATAGAACAAATTTATACCGGATGTTTAGCGCAAGGAGCCTATTATATAGAATCTAATGGAGAGATCGCTATCATTGATCCCCTGCGTGAAACACAGCAATATGTCGATAAAGCTAATGCCGAAAATGGAACTATAAAATATATTTTTGAAACTCATTTTCACGCCGACTTTGTTTCTGGTCATGTTGATCTCGCAAAAAAGACGGACGCCACTATTGTATTTGGCCCTAGTGCAACGACAAGTTATAAAGCTCATATTGCCACTGACAACGAAGAATTCAAGATTGGTAATATCACTATTAAAGTCTTACATACACCGGGACACACCTTGGAATCAGCAACGTTTTTACTCATTGATGAAAATGGTAATAATCATGCGATTTTCTCTGGAGACACCTTATTTCTAGGCGATGTTGGCCGTCCTGATCTCGCTATTAAATCCGATTTAACCAAGGAAGATTTAGCAGGGATGCTTTTTGAGTCTCTAAGAAACAAAATCATGCCATTGGCCGACGAGGTTATTGTATATCCAGCCCATGGTGCTGGCTCCGCTTGTGGAAAAAATTTAAGCAAGGAAACCGTGGGAACTATTGGTGATCAAAAGCAAACCAATTATGCCCTACGTGCAGATATGACTAAGGAAGAATTTGTAAAAGAAGTGTTGGATGGTATTCCTCCTCCTCCACAATATTTTGCAAAAAACGCCTTGATGAATAAAACGGGTTATGATACTTTTGAAACCGTTTTACAAAAAGGAGATATCGCTCTTGACTCGGAAGAGTTTGAAGCCTTAGCAAATCATGAAGGGGCCTTAGTTCTCGATGTTCGTACACAGGCCGATTATATAAAAGCGCATATCCCTAATTCAATATTTATTGGGATTAACGGTGGATTTGCACCCTGGGTTGGTGCCTTAATTACCGATCTGAAGCAACCTATATTATTAGTTGTTCCTGAAGGAAAATCGAAAGAAACCGTAACGCGATTATCTCGTGTAGGTTACGATAATACCTTAGGATATTTAAAAGGAGGCATGGATGCATGGAAAGCTGCAGGAAAAGAGATTGACAGCTTAGAATCTATTTCTGCTGAAGAATTTGAAAACCGTACGACTTCAGAAAAGGTAAATATCCTTGACGTTAGAAAAGATGGTGAATACAATGCCATGCATTTGGAAGATGCTCAACATTTTGCTTTAGATTTCATCAATGACAATATGAATGCCATAGATGCAAACAAAAAATACTATGTGCATTGTGCTGGTGGTTACCGCTCTGTTATAGCAGTATCAATCTTAAAAGCTAGAGGCTTTAATGAATTGGTAGATATTGCTGGGGGCTTTGGAGCTCTTAAAAAGACCGATTTACCAACCACTAATTTTGTATGCCCTTCAACGCTATAGAGACTATCATTTAAATATACGAGTCCTGAAAAGGACATGGGAAATACAGATAAAGGAATTAGAATTGTATTCGCAATAGCTATTGCTTTATTATATTACTTCAATAGTATTGAAGGCACTTTAGCCTATATTTTACTTGGGGTAGCAGCCGTGTTTTTATTGACGAGCCTAATTAGTTTTTGTCCTTTATATGTTCCTTTCGGAATCCGTACTTGTAAAGTAAAAAAGTAGAAACTCAGGAAAATTAAACTATTTCAGCGCTTAGACCTGCTTCTAAAAGTTTAGAGCATCTCGGTTCTAATTCGTCATAAACACCGGTTTTTACAGTGCATTTTCCTTTGTAATGAACTATTATTGCACATTGTTCGGCTTGCTCTGGACCGTGCTCACAAGCATACACGAGCATATTAATAACATGATCGAAGGTATTCACATCGTCATTGTATAATACAATCTCATTCTGCTTCAACACCTCTTCTTCAAGACATATCTCTTCCGATACCTTTTCCTTTACACTCATAACCCTTTACATTTAAGAGGATTTTCTACAGATTATAAATCCCTTATTCTTCTGCTAAATTACAAATTTTAGAGCAACCCAATTATTTCTTTGAAGCTTTTCTACGAGTTTCAAACCATACACTGCGCATTCTTCTTCAATAATTGGAATGTCATGATTATAGAAGCCACTCAAAAACAAAATGCCCTTAGCATTTAAACAAGCGGTATAGGTTTTTATATCTCTTAATAATATATTCCTATTAATATTTGCAATGACAATGTCGTATGTCTTGGACTCTAATAAACTGGCGTCTCCTTCGAATACAGATATATGATTGCAATTATTGCGTTCGACATTCTCTAAACTATTTAAATAACACCAATTATCAATATCTATAGCGTCTATGGGTTTAGCACCTTTTATTTCAGACAAAATAGCCAATACACCAGTACCACAACCCATATCCAACACCGACTTATCTGTCAAATCATTGTTTAATAAATGTTGAATCATCATATGCGTGGTTTCATGATGTCCGGTACCAAAACTCATTTTAGGCTCTATTACGATATCATATTCGGTATCAGGCTTCTCATGAAAGGGCGCTCTAACAGAACAAATATCACCGACGATGATGGGTTTAAAGTTTTTTTCCCATTCTTCATTCCAATTGGTCTGTTCTATGTCTTCGTGGGTATAGCTAATTTCAAATTCTTCAGAATTTAAAATTTGAACTTCATCTAGAATCGTCGCAGTCCATTCTTCCTTTTGAATATATGCGGTAACCCCTTCTTCTGTTTCAACAAAACTTTCAAAGCCGGCATACCCAAGCTCGGCTATTAAAATCTCAACCCCAGGCTCTAAAGGGGATACCTTGAAATAATAGCCTATATATATTGTATTAGACATAAATTGTATTCGGTAATTTACAAGTTCTCTATGCGCATTTAACAAACAAGATAATACTTTTTCTAAAAGGCATTAACTATTGCAAAAAAGTCTTCAGCATTTAATGCAGCACCACCTATCAAACCACCATCTACATCTGGATTAGAAAAAATCTCTTTGGCATTCGCAGGTTTTACACTTCCACCATATAATATAGAAATATTTTGAGCTACACTTTCATTATACTTATCCTGGATTGTTTTTCTAATAAAAGCATGCATTTCCTGAGCTTGCTCAGGTGAAGCCGTCTCTCCTGTTCCTATTGCCCAAACCGGTTCGTAAGCCAATACAAGCTTAGACCATGCGCTTTCTGGTAAATGAAATAAGGCCTTTTTAATCTGAGCTTCTACAATATTAAAATGATTCTCAGATTTTCTATCCTCCAATTCCTCACCGAAACAAAATACGACACGCATATCATCTTCTAAAGCAGCGTCTACCTTTTGAGCCAACATTTCATCCGTTTCATTAAAATATGCACGACGTTCACTATGTCCCAAAATAACGGTTTGTACCCCAACACTTTTTAACATCTCTGCACTAATCTCTCCCGTATAAGCACCATTAGAAGCATAATGCATGTTTTGAGAAATAACCTCAACAGCTTCTCCTTTTAAAGCTTCAAAAGACTTATAAAGATTTGTAAACACAGGAGCAATCATTACTTCGGCATTAGAGGTTTGCACCTGTTTTTTCAATTCCGTAATTAACGCTTCAGTTTGTGCTAGATCATTATTCATTTTCCAGTTTCCTGCTACAATATTTGTTCTCATATTCACTTACTTTGTCCTTCCAAAGGAAAGGGAGTTATCTAATTATTATTTCTATTAAGCGCTTATCATTCATTTATAAATATTCAAATAAGCCTGCCTTTTGATTCTATTTAAGGTAAACAAATATACAACATATAGCGCTGCTGCTTGCAATGCTTTTACCGTTGGAAAGCTTTTTATTACCATTTTTTAAGGATTCTTTAGAAAAGCGTTTTGAACTGTACTTAACTTAAAAAAACGGTCTAAAAATTCACAATAAATGATCCTACAGTCAATTAACTCAATTTAATTTTGGGGTCTAAGCGGGCATAAATTATATCTACAAATATATTTATGCTAATAAACAATAAAGCAATCACCAAAACAGCACCCATGATTACGGGAAGATCTAAGGTGTTTAAAGAATTTACAATTTCTTTTCCTAAGCCATTCCATCCAAAAATATACTCTACAAATACCGCGCCAGCAAGCATAGATGCAAACCACCCCGAAATTGCAGTAACAACCGGATTCAATGCGTTTTTAATGGCGTGATTTTTAATTACCGAAAAATCACTTAGGCCTTTTGCTCTGGCGGTACGAATATAATCTTGATTCAAGACTTCGAGTAGAGAATTTCTCATGAGTTGAATCACAACAGCCAAAGGACGAATCCCCAATACAACGGCCGGAAGTATTAAATTCTTCCATTGAATTTCATTCTTTTCTCCAAAATCATCGAGGGTATATAAACTGCCCGTCATTTCCAAATTTGTATATTTATGCAATACAAAACCAAATAGCCAGGCAAATAAAATGGCACTAAAAAAAGAAGGCACACTCATTCCTAGCGTACTTAAAATTTGAATGGACTTATCGAGCCAGGTATCTTTATATCGCGCCGAGATAACACCAAAAACCAGTCCCAAAATAATCGCGATAATAATTGCAGAGACAGCCAATACAAAGGTGTTTGGAAGGGTTTCTTTTAAAACTTGACTTACTTTTTTTCCCTGCTTTGTAAAGGATTCTCGTAAATAGGGGAACTTTAAAACAGCGCTTATATTTCCAATGGTAAACACCTTGGTTGCAGAATATTTTCCAGCACTTAAATAGGTATAATCTTCAACCGTATTGGAATGTAAAGAGATTGGAGACAAATCATTTAAATAATACAAATATTGGGTACCCATAGGTTTGTCGAAACCGTATTTCTGTTTTACTATAGCCAATTGCTCAGCATCTTCATTTTGACCGAGCATCATTTGCGCAGGGTCTCCTGGCAGGACATTAAATAAAAAGAAGATCACAGTAACTACCCCGAATAAAGTAAGTATCGCGTAAAAGATTTTATGTAATAAATAGTTGATCAAGCGCTTGATTTATCTTATGTTTAAAACACTATGGCATTGATTATTTCAACTCCATATCATCCACATCATTCCAGTGAACTTTCTGCATTACAGTACCACTTTTTAACTGTAAAATCCCAGGATTTGAACGCACTACGGTTTTTAAGGCTTTCTCATCACATAAATAAAAATCGAAATTCAAATTGTAGTCGGATTTAATTCTTTGTTTGTCAGCTGCTCCAGAAGCCGATAATCCAACAACTTTATATCCTTTTTTAATCGCAGCATCAGAAAATGCTTTTATTTTGGCTAAGCCTCCTTTTTCTGCTTTTGCTAAATTATAAGACACAATCATAATTAATTGCTCCTCTTCCAATATTTGTTGGGTTAAATCCTCATCATCAGTCTCTATAGAGAAATCTAGAATTGAAGGCTCATAGCCTTCCCGTATCACTTTAGTTTTATAGCCTACATATTCTCCATCAACCGTTGGATAACTCCCATTGGTTACAAATGTTTTATCTTCACCATTGACCTTAAAGGTCCATGTATATTCTTGAATTGCTTTGGGAGCATCTTCAGGAATACTCATATTTTCAATTAAATTATCTCCAATTTTATAGGCTCTAAAATCTTTAACAGGCAGGTGCATTAGAACATGATATCCAAACCATAAACTAAAGATAAAACTCAATAAGGCCAAAACCGTAGTCGGTAATTTTGTGAAAATTGGTTTAATATGTTTTACACCAAAAAAGATAATAAGCACAAAGAACAGCAAAATAACATCCTTTGTAAAACTCTCCCAAGGCGTCAATTTTAAGGCATCACCAAAACATCCACAGTCCTTAACTTTTTCAAAATAGGCTGAATAAAAGGTCAAAAACGTAAAGAATACAATCATTGACAGTAAACTCCAAGCCGTAAATTTTGGTTTGTAGCCCAGTAATAAAAAGATTCCTAGAACCACTTCAAAAACAACAACCAATACCGATATGATTAAAGCATAAGGTTCTAAAAAGGGAATATTAAGTACATCAGTACTAAAATATTCTTGAAGTTTATATGAAAAACCCAGAGGGTCATTTAGTTTTATTAATCCCGAAATGATAAATAGTATTCCTACCAGAAGTCTACTAAGTGCAACAATTATTTTCATTCAATATGTATTAACGCGTTATAATCTTCTAAAATACAATGATAAAATCCCAAATTACAATTATTAAGAAATTTTTATAGTTTCAATTAAAATCTGAACTATATTTTTTCAATTAGCGAGTTTATAAACCTACATTTTAAGCTCCAGAAAAGAGCTAAATTAGTCCCATTTATTTTTTGATTTAGGGGATGTCATTTGAATTATTTAGAAGCGGCATTCAAATGAATTAAAGCGAAAACAGAATAGTTAATCATGTCTTGATAATTAGCATCAATCCCTTCACTAACAATTGTTTTCCCAGAATTGTCTTCAATTTGTTTCACTCTCAATAATTTTTGCAGGATTAAATCGGTTAATGAGCTCACGCGCATATCACGCCATGCTTCTCCATAATCATGGTTTTTATCAAGCATCAATTGCCTTGTAATGCTCACTTTTTCATCGTACAGGATTGCAGCAGCTTCAGCCGTTAAATCGGGTTGCTCTACCACCCCTTTATCCAATTGAATCAATGCCATAATACAATAGTTAATTATACCAATAAATTCACTCACCTCTCCCTCATCTACTTTTCTTATTTCATTTTGTTGTAAACTTCTAATACGCTGTGCCTTTATAAAAATTTGATCTGTGAGCGATGGCAAACGAAGAATTCTCCAGGCGCTGCCGTAGTCTTTCATTTTATTATTAAACAAGGCGCTACACTTAGAGATAACGGCATCATATTGTTTTGACGTATTTTGCATAAAGTAAATCGAATTTTGCGTAAATTTCGTCTAAAAAATTTTAAAGTTCAAGATTTCGGGTTTAAAGTTTTTAGTTTCCCCCAATGAAGCTTTAATTCTTAACCTTTTTATTTAAAACATTTACTAATAGACTCCTGTATTTTCTTTCTTTTTAGAGGTATCTTTGGATATTCTTTTGAGAATTGGAATTAAAAATGACATTTTAAAATATGACACTAAACTGTAAAGGGCAACTCATAGATTTATCCACTCCAAAAGTCATGGGGATATTAAATATTACGCCCGATTCATTTTATGATGGAGGTCGCTATAAAGAAGAAAAGGAGATCCTACTTCAAGTAGAAACCATGCTTTCTGAAGGCGCTACATTCATTGATGTCGGGGCTTATAGTTCTCGTCCAGGAGCCATTCATATCAGCGAAAACGAAGAGTTAAAACGCATTATCCCTGTCATTAATCTAATTCTAAGTCATTTCCCAAAAGCTTTAATCTCTATTGATAGCTTTAGAAGCACCGTAGCAAGACAATGTATTGAAACTGGTGCGGCTTTGATAAATGATATTTCGGCGGGAAAGATGGACGACACTATGCTCGCTACAGTTGCAAAATTAAATGTGCCTTATATTATGATGCATATGAAAGGTACTCCTCAAAGCATGAAGCAACACAGGACCTATAATGACCTTATTAAAGAGATCATTTTTTATTTTTCAGAACGTATTGCAGAAGCCAGATCCCACCAAATCAATGACCTTATCATAGACCCCGGTTTTGGCTTTTCTAAAAACCTCGACCAGAACTATGAATTAATACAAAATCTAGAACTCTTTACAAATTTAGAATTACCACTATTAGTAGGGGTTTCTAGGAAATCAATGATTTATAATCTATTAGAATCTATCCCTAAAACGGCCTTAAACGGAACCACCGTTTTAAACACATTAGCATTGACCAAAGGCGCTTCCATATTAAGAGTTCATGACGTCAAAGAAGCCATGGAATGTATTAAAATCACAAATCAATTAAATTAAATGAAACAGATATACAGCTTTATAATCCTCAGTTTATTTCTCACTTCCTGTAATAAAAAAACAGTATTACTTCCTGAGACGACCAATCAAGAGATCACCGAGATTTTAGACGTTTCTCCGGTATATGTTTTTTATGATGAAACCAAAGCCGACAGTACCGAATTTAATCGGAAAAACATGATCAGTACAACCAATTGGTTAGTGAATATTGACAAACGCCTATCCCTAAAACAATTATTCCCACACTTGGAATACCTTCAAACAAAACGTAACAAAGATGGGATGCATAAAAATGCAAATGCCAAGAATTATTTCACCTGCTCCAATCCTGAACTTCAAAACCTAGCTTTTTTAGAGTTTACAGATGTGGTTTATAGCCGAGGTTCTTATGATCTTATTTCTAAAAAAATAATCAGTTCAAAAGAAAAAGGAGCAAGTAAATTCGCAATAACATTCAACTCAAACAATACATTTGATAGTCAGGGGCAAAATTTTAATATAAAGCACTTAGAATCTTTTATTTCTAAAATTTCGCTGGAAGCATTAGCGCCTATAAGCAGCTATTTAATTTTTCATGAAGGGCTTTCATTTCAAGCTTATATTTCAATAAAATCAACTTTGCTAACAGCGGATTTAAGGAATGTGCTAATTGAGAAAGACGAATTCATCTATAAATAACTATATTTAATAAAATTTAAAATACGCCCTCAGCTTGGAAATATTTGACGACCTTTTAAAATTCACGGTGCTTGATGTTATAGATATCCTTTTAGTAGCACTTCTACTCTACTATGTCTATAAACTTATTAAAGGAACCGTGGCCATAAATATTTTTGTGGGGATTGTGATTTCTTATCTCATTTACTTACTGGTTGACGCGCTTCAAATGAAAATGCTTACCAAAATCCTCGGTGGTTTTATGAGTGTTGGGATTATCGCTTTAATAGTTGTTTTCCAACCAGAGATCCGGAAGTTTTTATTAATGATAGGCTCTACTAATATTAGTAAAAGTGGCAACTTGTTTAGGCGCTTAAAATTTTTAAAAACCCAAACTGGCAATTTAACCGACCCCGATATTATTGTTGCTGCCTGTACTAAAATGGGGAGTTCAAAAACTGGGGCATTAATTGTTTTAGAACGGAATAATAATTTGGATTTCCTAGTCACTACAGGAGACGAGATGAATATCAAGGTCACCCAACCCATATTAGAAAGTATTTTTTTTAAAAACAGCCCTTTACATGATGGTGCCATTATTATTGCAGATAATAATATAAAAGCAACCCGTGTGATTCTACCTGTAAATAACGAAAAAAATATCCCTTCGCGTTTTGGATTACGCCATAGAGCTGCCATAGGCATTACAGAAAAAACAGATGCCTTAGCACTTGTTGTTTCTGAAGAAACTGGACAGGTTTCTTATATTAAAAATGGAGAGTTTACCATGTATAAAAACACGCAGGAGCTCGTACAACTTATAACAGAGGGGCTAGAATAGTTAAAGAATCTCCTCTTGCATGAACTGCACTTCGTATAAATTTTTGTAGTAGCCATTATCTTTTTTAAGAAGTTCAGCATGTGTTCCCTGTTCTACAATTAACCCAGCATCCATCACAATAATATTATCGGCTTTTTTTATGGTAGCTAAACGGTGTGCTATTACTATAGAGGTTCGTCCTTTTGTGATTTTATCGGTGGCATCTTGAATGAGTTGTTCCGAATAGGAATCTACAGAAGAGGTGGCTTCATCTAAAATCAAAATACTCGGATTGGTAACATAGGCCCTTAAAAAGGAGATCAATTGACGCTGCCCAGAAGACAACATTACCCCGCGTTCCTTAACATTATAATGATAACCATTAGGCAAGCTCATTATAAAATCGTGAATCCCAATTTGCTTGGCCGCAAACTGTACTTCTTCTTCAGAAATATTAGAGTGTTTTAAGGTGATATTATTTAAAATAGTGTCGGCAAATAAAAATACATCTTGAAGTACTACGGCAATTTGTTGGCGTAATGAACTTAAAGTCACATCTTTTATATTGATCTCATCAACCGTGATTTCACCGGATTCAATGGTATAAAAACGATTCAATAAATTGATAATTGTCGATTTTCCAGCACCAGTAGCCCCAACAATAGCTACGGTATCTCCGGCCTTTACCTCAAA
>Ga0105356_10002768_pt1 | contig 17415 bp, 15 predicted proteins | sample GOMGulsemesocosm_3_FD_83502 | JGI IMG/M metagenome (GOLD analysis project Ga0105356, IMG submission 83502) | Methane-oxidizing microbial communities from mesocosms in the Gulf of Mexico - GOM9D Gulf of Mexico | ecosystem: Environmental > Aquatic > Marine > Cold seeps | place: Gulf of Mexico...
ATTTTTTAGTATTTACCGCAGGGATGCGGATCAAATACGGTATTGATTAGACAATTTATCATTTAAGATCAGCGATAAATTTACGGGTCGCCTTTCTTTTGGTTACTTTTCTTTGGCGAAGCAAAGAAAAGTAACTGGTGTGCATGTGCCTATGCTCAATTAATGAGATAAAGTTAAGAAGCACATCAAAAAATTCACTGAAGCTATAATTATTCGCTTAACTGACACGCATTACAGCGCTAAGTCCGCTCTTTTTTGCCTGCTAATTGTTTATAAAAAAACACCGTTGCTTCGAGTTCACCGCTTGAGCTACGGGCAAAATTTGGGATAGTGCCTGCTTCAATATAACCCAGTTTGCGATAGAGATTGCTCGCTACATCACCTTGACGTGTATCGAGCACGAGTAACAATAGGCCGTGCGCTAGCGCGTCTTGTTCTAGTGTTTGCATTAATTTGGTGCTTAGTCCTTGCCCGCGTGCTACGCGATGGACCATGACTTTTTCCACTTCACCGCGATGAACGCCATTGGCCTTAGAGGACAAAGATAGCTGCGCCGCGCCAACAATATTATCCCCCTCTTTGACCAGAAAAAGCTTTCTGTGGCCTTGTTGTAGCGCCTTGGCTACGCCACGCCAATAATCTAATGCATCATGTAGCGATAGCGGCGTCATATAGCCCACAGACGCGCCACTGGCAACGCTATCAATCAATAATTGACTTAATTGTTGCTCTATTCCCAGTATGTTTCCTACCGCTAAAACGTTCACATTGACTCCAAAAAAATTATTATAACTCAACCTCAGGATGATCTTTTAAACCATAAAGTTCTTCCACAAACTTAAGGTAATAAGCCAAAGACGCCATCTTCATTTGCGCGCGTCTTTGATCGATATTGCTTATATCTGCGATGGGCTTAAACACCACGCCCCCTTCTTTGATATCAAATTGCGTGCCATAACGCTGTGCTTTACCCTGACCAATCAGTACCCGGTCGGTCAGTAATGCCAATGCTTGACCGCTGATACCCTCGTTATCGAAATAAGATTGTTTTATGCGGGGTAACATTGACGCTTGAAAGGCACTGTCGGGGGAGTGTTGCACAATTAAGAATGCGGCCGCCACACCAGATACTCCGACCAAATCAACACTCGGCCAACCATATTGTGCAACGATGACTTTAAGCGCTTTGGTATTATACTCATCGATGCTTGCCACTTGCGTTTTTAATGCCTGTGGCGCTTTGTCCCAACCATGCTGACCGACCTGTTTTCTGCTCGCTTGGTCTCGTTCCACCATGCTCAGCAATTGCTGTTTCAAGCTGATGTGTTGTTGCGCCAATGATAAAAATGGCAACAGCAGCAAACAACTAATCTTTATCACGCGCATCATATTAGACTCCTACTCAACCAATAAATCACCAAGGCCGCTATTCACTTTATATTCATTAGTCTTGGTTTAAGGTGTTTAACCATAACACTAGTTGACTATCCCAAAAGCTGTTCTATGCTTTATTGAGGTGCTGGCTCACGCTGTCGATTTTCCCTTTACCTCATCGCGGCGCTTGAAATAGTCAATCAATTAGCCTTAAATATGGTATTAACATCCAACACAAGGAAGTAGCAATGAAACTTTACCCACTCGCACTTGCAATGGCCAGCCTTACTATACCGGCGGTTAATGCCGCAGAATCAAGCAAGGTGTACGTCAGTTATGAGGCAGCTTATGATGCGCGCATCATCCTGTCCCCCGCCGATAAAGATAATTTCTATTACATAAGCTACCAAGGGTTTGAGCATAGCTTTGACGGCACCGCTTTATTGTATGAGAAGCGCCCAAACGCCAACGGTCGCGATGGTTTTTTTTATAAACTCGCCGGCATGCCCAGCATTAACTTACAAAACAATAACTACCGTACCCACATCAGCGGCACCGATGTACCGTTTTATGAAGTCTACCTTGATAATGATAGTGTCACTCGGGTGATTTTTCAGCGCAGCGCCGATGTTGTTGAGGAGCGCCGCGTTAAGGCAAAATATCAAAGTCGTCAGTTAAAGGTGCTTAGCAAGGTCGCGGCAAAAAAATTAGTCAAAAGTGCCCATAGCAACTTCGAAAAATCATGTAAAACCTCGATTAGCGTCAGCATAAAATGGCCTGAGTTTGCTAAACAGGGGCTCAAGGCAACACCCGCCAAAACAGCCGCCTATTTAGATGCGCTAGGAAAAATTTGTGCGATTGACAATGATTATGCGCAGGCGGTTCAGTCAATTAAGACTATCACCGTTGCTGCTAGTAGCGATGTTGATCAACACCAAGCGACGTTAAGCAGCGGGGGCAGTAGCTTGGCGCTTAACATTGGTGATCAGGTGCCTAATTTACCGGAAACAAGCTATCGGATGTTGTTTAATATCTTTTAAGTAGGTGGCATGTTTAAAAATAGCGCGCTATAAACAATATTTAGCGCGCTGCAATTTATTTAAAGTAACGCCTTAATATCCGCCTCAATAGCCTCTGGCTTAGTCATGGGGCCGTAACGTTTAACCACCTGCCCTTGCTTATTTACCAAGAACTTGGTGAAATTCCATTTTATTTTCTGACTGCCTAAAATGCCTTTAGCTGCCCCTTTAAGATAGACAAACAGTGGATGGGCGTTATCGCCATTAACCTCCACTTTCTCAAACAACGGAAAAGTCACGCCAAAGTTCAGCTCACAAAACTGTGATATTTCGCCACTGTTGCCCTTTTCTTGACCACCAAATTGATTACATGGAAAGCCCAACACACTAAAGCCTTTCGCCTGATGTGCGCTGTATAGGTTTTGTAATCCCTGATATTGCTTGGTAAAACCACATTCACTGGCGGTATTAACAATGAGCAGTACTTGCTCGTTGAAGGGCGATAAGGTGGTCTCGATGCCATCGATGGTCTTCACTGGAAAATCAAATATTGGATTATTCATCGGTTGATGCTCACAACAGTTAAATAACCAAGAATACATAAGTTTGCGGGTGAATGCGCGACTAATGCAGCCTTGGCGACTTAAAACCAACAAGTTACCGTGTTGATCTGCTATTTGATCATCTTGTTGTAAACAAACAGTAAGATAAACGCCCCGGCGGTGGCCGTTAAGATGCTGCCCATATTCAATGTACCCACGGTGCCCAAACCAAAGAAACTACCGACAAAACCGCCAACAAATGAACCGCCAATACCCAATAGACAGGTCATTATAAAACCACTGCTGTCTTTGCCCGGCATTAGCCACTTGGCTAGCATGCCAGCGATTAGCCCCAAGACAATCCATGAAAAAATACCCATAACACACCCTCACTCTATTAGTTTATTGATTTACGCTATGTCGCGTTACCAATAAGTATAGATACGGTGGATTATTTTCGCTTAAAACCGTTAAATAAGTGGCTAAAACACCAAAAAACAACGACTACTTTTGTGTAAATACGCCGTTTGCCTTAACCCATTAATCGCCTAAGTTCAGCGCTGGTAAATTATTCTGATCGGCTTGACGCAAATAGTCGGTCAATTGCTGTTGTGGCACCCTGCCCCCGCCGGTGGCCCACACTAAGTGGCTGGCATTGGCTAATTGCGACGGTCCAATATCCAGTCGTTGTAAATAGTGTGCGTTGCTGCTCACAATGACCGGCCCTAGTAGACCAGTAACGGCCGATGGCTCAAGCACAATGTTTTCCTGCTCAGCCAACAACTTAAGCAGCACAAACATCCGCGCATCACTTAGCGTGTAATAGCCATCGATGAGACGCTCCATGGCGCGGCCGACAAAACCCGATGCCCGCCCGACCGCTAAACCGTCCGCGGCGGTGAGATTGTCGATCCCAATATCTTGCACGCAGATCTGATCATGCAAGCCAGTATGTACTCCGAGCAACATGCAGGGGGAATGTGTTGGTTCGGCGAAGATACAATGCACATCGTCGCCAAATTGTAGCTTAAGCCCAAAGGCTACTCCGCCTGGCCCACCGCCGACACCGCAAGGTAGGTAGACAAATAACGGATGCTGTGAGTCAACCGTAATGCCCATGTGATCCAGCTGCGCCTTAACTCGCTCACCAGCGACGGCATAACCGAGAAACAATGAACTTGAATTCTCATCATCAATAAAGAAACACCGCTCATCTTGCTCTGCCGCCAAGCGTCCTTGCTCTACCGCCACGCCATAATCCTCTTGATATTCGATGACCGTTACCCCGTGATCAACTAGCTTGTCTTTTTTCCATTGGCGCGCATCAGCCGACATATGCACGGTCACCGAAAACCCCAGTTTGGCACTAATAATGCCGATTGATAGTCCAAGATTGCCGGTAGAGCCTACCGCAATGCAATATTGCTGAAAAAAGGCTTTATATTTCGGTTCGAGCAGTTTGCTATAATCATCACTTGCTGTCAGTAGCCCAGCATCAAAGGCGAGTTTTTCTGCATGTTCTAGTACCACGTAAATACCACCGCGTGCCTTTATTGAGCCGGAGATAGCCAGATGACTGTCTTTCTTGAGTAATAGAGAACCAGCAATTTTGGTGTCATATTGCTGTTGCAATGCATTTTTCATTGAATCAATAGCCACCAGCTCCGACTCGATAATGCCATGGGTGGAGGCTGTTTCAGGAAAAGCTTTGGCAAGATAAGGCGCAAAACGCGCGAGACGCTCACTGGCCTGCTTCACGTCCAATGCGGTTAATCCCACATAGGGTAGCGCCAGCTCGATAGGCGTGACGTGCTCATTAAACCAACTTAATTCGGTTAAGGCAGTTAGGCGCTTAAGTAAAGGGTAGCGCGCGAGCAATTGCGATAGTTTGATATGATTCATTGATAGTCCTACTTTTTCTCTGTTACATTTGCTTACATTTGAAAAGTTAATAACAAAGTTATAGCTTAGAGCTTTATTCACTTTAGATTAAAGTAGACGCTATTCCGTCGAATTATAACCAAGAGATAAACCCATGATAAAAAGAGCACTCGGAGTGTCACTTGTCACCGGTTTGATTTGTCAGGTCGCCTTTGCAGATCAGACATCACCAGTGATAGGGTTGCACCACAAAACGCCGTCCTTGATAACCTTTACCAATGCCACGATATTACAAAAACCGGGCACTAAGCTGACCAATGCTACATTGATCATTGAGAACGGTCATGTCAAGGCCATCGGTCGCGGCCTTAAACCCGCTAAAGGCTCTACCATTGTTGACTTAAAGGGTTATACCATTTATCCAGGTTTCATCGATACCTATTCCCAATATGGTATCGATTTTGACTATAAGAAAAAAGAACATAAGGGACCGGTCTATCGTATCGATCGCGTCGGCGGTAATGCAGCCAACGGGGCGATGCACGCCCAAATCAATTGGGTAGATCACTTTGCCCCGGATCAAAAATCAGCAAAACTATACCTCAACAATGGTTTTACCTCGGTGCAGACAGCCAAGCACGACGGCATTTTACGCGGCCGTGGCGCGACAGTGTCACTCGCTAAAGGCATTGCCAACGATCTTATTTATCAGCCTTATTCTCAGCATTTTGTGTCATTTGATAAAGGATCTTCACCGCAAAGCTATCCCACTTCGATGATGGGCAGCATCGCCCTGTTACGTCAATCGTTGTCCGATGCCAATTGGTATCAACTCGCTTATGGCAAAGACACCACTGCTGAGGGTGCAAAAATTGAGTACAACGCCGCACTTAACGCGATTGCTGATATTGAACGCCAGGGCGCATTTTTTAGTACCGCCAATGAGCAGTCTTTGCTGCGCGCGGCTAAGCTATTGCGCGAGTTTAAGATAAGCCCGACGCTCTTAGGCTCAGGCTTTGAATATGCACGCTTTGATGAAATAGGCCAGCTTAAAGCCAACCTAGTGATGCCACTTAGTTTCGCCAGCAAGCCCAAGCTTGGCGAGTCCCAAGGGCGTGATATAGCACTAGCAGATTTACGACATTGGGAACGCAGCCCGGGCAATTTGGCGGTGTTGGAAGATTCTGACTTGACCCTGGCCATCACCAGCCATGGCACCAAAGGCAAGGAGTTTTTAACCAACCTACGCCTCGCGGTAAAGCATGGTCTATCCCAGCAAGCCGCCCTCGCCGCGCTAACCACTAATCCGGCCAAAATAGCAGGCATCAGTGATAAAGCGGGTCAACTGCGTCAAGGTTACTTCGCCGATTTCATTATCAGTAAAGGCAACATCTTTGAAGATGGCGAACTCGTGTCAGTATGGACCCAAGGACAAAAAAATGAATTGGTCAGTCAAACCCATATCGCCCTGAGCGGTGACTATGAGTTTGTCTCCCAGCCATCACAACAGCCGTTGGCACTCGCCATCGACCTTAGCCAGAAAAAGGCCAAGGTAACGCTAAAGCAAGACGACAAAAAACTGACCCTGAGCGGGATTAAAAAATCCGGTGATAGCATCAGCTTTGTCGTGACCCTAGACGAGCAAGCAGTGCGTTATCGTTTCTGGCGTAGCAGCAATGGGATCGATCTTGACGGGCGTCAAATCGACATCAACGGCCAACAGCAGCTCATTAGCGCCAAGGCGGTTGCACCGACACCAGACAAAGATAAAGCAAGCGAGAACAAGCCAATTAGCTATGTTAGTCAACTGACCTGGCCAAACCGCGCCTTTGGTCAAACTAAGCTACCAAAGAGCGAAAAGCTTCACCTTAAGAATGCGACCGTGTGGACCTCACAAAGCGAAGGGATCTTAGCGCAAACTGATATTCTTATCGCTAATGGCAAGTTCACCAAGATTGGACAAAATCTCGCTACGCCAAAAGGTTACCGAGTTATTGATGCAACGGGTAAACACGTCAGTGCCGGCATCATCGATGAGCATTCTCACATCGCAATTTCACGCGGCGTCAATGAAGGTTCTGAGGCAATTACCGCCGAAGTTCGTATCGGTGATGTGATTAACCCTGATGACATTCATATCTATCGCAGTCTTGCTGGTGGCACCACCACCGCGCAGCTATTACATGGTAGCGCCAACCCGATTGGCGGCCAAGGCCAAGTGATTCAGCTTAAGTGGGGTGAATCGGCACAAAACATGAAGTTTGCCAAGGCGCCAGGTACGATTAAATTCGCCTTGGGTGAAAACGTCAAGCAAACCAATTGGCGCAATGCTACCACCCGTTATCCACAGACCCGCATGGGCGTTGAAGCATTATTTAAAGATGCGTTCCAACGCGCTAAAGAGTATCAACAAGCGAAAACGGACTACGCAAAGCTTAGTCGTAGCGAGCAACGCAAGGCTGCGCCACTGCGCCGCGATTATCGCCTAGAGACGCTAGTAGAAATTCTAAATGCACAGCGTCATGTCCATATTCACTCGTATGTACAATCTGAAATTTTGATGTTTCTACGCCTGGCAGAATCATTCGACTTTAAAGTAGCTACCTTTACCCATATCTTAGAGGGCTACAAGCTTGCCGATGAGATGGCTAAACACGGTGCTGGCGGTTCAACCTTTGCCGATTGGTGGGGTTACAAATTCGAAGTCTATGATGCGATACCGCACAACGCATGTTTGATGGCGCAGCGCGGCGTCTTAACCAGCATAAACTCAGACAGCCGCGACTTACAGCGCCGCTTGAATCAAGAAGCCGCAAAGTCGATTACCTACTGTGGTATGTCACAAGTTGATGCCTGGAACATGATCACCATCAATCCCGCCAAACAGTTGAAAATTGACGATCGAGTGGGCAGCATTGCGCCTGGTAAACAAGCAGATTTTGTTATCTGGGATCACAACCCGCTGTCTGTTTATGCCCGTGCAGAACAAACATGGATCAACGGTCGCAACTATTTCAATTTAGTGAGTGACAAAGCGGCACAACAAAACGTGCGCCAAGAGAAAGCCCTGCTCCTTAATAAGTTGATGGCTGATAAATCGAAAGTGAAACCGTCAAGCGCCTTAAGCGCCAGCGAAAAGATGCTGCAACCTGCGTGGCATTGTGAAGATAATCATGACACATGGCAACAACACCTAGACCATGGAGTACACCTATAATGACGTTATTAAAAACCACCCTTAAGCAGCTTGCCTTACTGAGTGTCTGTACGCTAGGCCTTGGCAATATTGCATTGGCCCACGACATGATCCCTGGTAAAACGCAGAGTCAACCAATCTTAATCACTGGCGCGACACTGCACACAGTGAGCGATGGCGTGCTAAATGGCAGCGATATTTTACTGCTCGATGGTAAAATTAGCGCCATTGGCCACAATCTTGTGGCGCCTAAAGATAGCCGCGTGATTAACGCCCAAGGCAAACATGTCTATCCGGGATTAATTTCTACCGTAAGCCAATTAGGCCTGCGTGAGATAGAGGCTGTTAAGGCCACTGTGGATATCGATGAAGTCGGTGAAGACAATCCTCATTTACTGGCTCATGTCGCCTATAACCCTGACTCGGAAATAATTCCAACTATCCGCGCCAACGGCATCACCCATGTTCAAGTAACCCCAGCGGGTGATTTGTTTGGCGGCCAATCATCACTGGTCAACCTTGATGCATGGAATGTCGATGATGGCATGGTAAAAAGCGCGATTGGTATTCACTTGTTCTGGCCATCACAGCCGGGCTGGTGGGTATCAGAAAAACGTTTACCCAAGGCCAATAAAGCCTATCACGCAAAAATTGCGCGCATTGAAGACTTTATCGCGCAGGCCAAGCGCTATAACATCGCTTATCAGGCAGATCATAACATTGCACAGGATATCCGCTGGCACGCGATGCTGGGTCTATTTGATGGCACTAAGAAACTGTTTGTGCATGCGCAAGATATTAGTCAAATCGAGCAGGCACTACGTTTCAACCGGCAGCACCAGTTTGACATGGTATTAGTTGGCGCAAATGATGCTTGGATGGTGGCGCAACAACTGGCCAAAGAACAAGTCGCGGTGATTTACACCAATGCGTTTGGGCTGCCCAGTCGTGATGACGATGATATTGACCAAGCCTTTAAGACACCGGCGATGTTGCACGATGCTGGCGTTAACGTCACCATTGGTTATGAGAGTGCTTGGGACAGTCGTTCATTGGCCTTTGCCGCAGGTATGGCGGCTAAATACGGTTTAGGTAAAGAACAGGCATTAAAAGCTATTACCCTCACCCCAGCCAAGTTACTTGGCGTAGCCGACAGACTCGGTTCACTTGAGGTGGGTAAATCGGCATCGCTAATCATCAGCAAAGGCGATGTACTCGATTATCAGAGCCATGGTGTTGAGCTCATGTTGATCGATGGCCGCGAAGTCGATTTAAATAATCGTCATCGCCAGTTGTATAATAAGTATCGACAGAAAGGTCGATAATAGTACAAACCTTATAACGGCGTCTTTGGACGCCGTTATTGTTTTATTTAACTTCTATTTAATGGATTAATGATGTTTTTAAACCTTCGCTCGACCCAAATTATCACCCTGTGCCTAACTGTGATACTCGGTGGCTGTGCCGTCGATATTAGCACCAAGTCTTTTGTCTATCAGGCCAAGACTCAAGACACTGCCTTAGCGTTAGGCAAGATTTCGGACACTCTAAGCAATATCTCAGCACCAACCACCTTGCACGCAATTAGTTTAACCACCGATGACAAGGTGACTTTAAACGGAATCAAGCTCAGCCATCATCAGGCCACCGCGAACGTAGTGCTCTTTGGTGGTAACGGTATGACTATCGCCAAAAGCCATAAAATCTTAAATCACTTCGCCAACATTCCAGTCAATATCATCTGGTTTGACTATCGTGGTAGTGGACTAAGCCAAACCATCGATGCCCTGACCATAGAGCAGATGAAACGTGATGCGACGACGATAGTCAATTTTGCTAAAAACCAGCAACAAGATAACTTGCCATTGCTGGTGCATGGCATCTCGATGGGTTCCTTAATGGCGGGGTCAGTCAGCCAAGAAAGCGCCATCGACGGGCTCATTTTAGATGGTGCTATCACTAACGTACCTGATCTTGTCGATAATCTTATGCCATTTTGGAGCAAGCCGTTTACGCGGGTCAACTTATCGGCGGAATTAGCCGACATTGACAATACTAAACTCCTAGCCGACTACACTAAGCCATTGCTCATTCTAGCGGGTGATGATGACGAACAAACACCCATATCCTTCGCGAAATCACTGCTTAACGCGTCAAAAAGCACCGATAAGCATCTCGTTGTGGTGAAAGATTCAGGGCATGCGCAATCTATTAAAGATAACGATGTTATCAAACAATATCAGCAATTTATCGAATCATTGAAACTGTAAAACACAGTATTTATGACCAGCCAAGTGACGAAGAAACATGGCTGATACTGAGATAAATAAAGTCATTCAGTTTAGGTTAAAAAAACATCATGTTTTTTAACAGAAAATGTTTGACTCGCTAAAAAACCGTTATATAATCGATTTCAGCTTGCAAGTACTTCTTATATTTATGCTCAAATTTCGATGCTCTAGCCTACTGTTTAGTAACTTAGATATTCGCCATGTTTTTCATAAGTAATAGCAAAACTTACAGCACAACAGTCTAAAAATTTAGGCTTTAAATTACTTTTAAAAAATAGGATATCACTATGTCTACTACTACTGGTACAGTAAAATGGTTTAACGAATCTAAAGGTTTCGGTTTCATTGCTCAAGAGTCTGGCCCTGATGTTTTCGCTCATTTCAGCGCTATCTCAGGTAACGGTTTCAAGACACTTGCTGAAGGCCAAAAAGTTGAGTTCACCGTAACTCAAGGTCAGAAAGGCCCTCAAGCAGAGAACATCACTGTCGTTTAATCTCTAAACTTGCAGCGGAAAAGGGGAAGACATTGTCTTGCCCTTTTTTATTGCCTTTTTTTAGCCTTATTCACTTGACTAATTCTTGACCAAAACGAAAATCCAGCTTAATCTTAGATATGGGTGTCTTGCTAATTAAAAGGAGTTAAATGGCTGTTATATCAATCATACTGGTTAGCGTTGGCATCGCCTTTTTGCTCTTTTCACTTAAGCCAACCGCGCTTATTTGCCATAAAGCGCAATCTCACAAAGTAGGCTGGCAAAGCCTGTACGTGATGATTTTATTTTTCATTGCCGGCTACGCGCTGTTTCTCTATTTTATGGGCAATACCATCGCGATGGACACCCTCTCATTGATCATTGCAGCGATATTTTTTGGCGGCTCAATTTTTGTCTGTCTGGTGGCTCAATTAAGCTTAGGTAGTATTTTACATCTCGATGCCATCGCCAAGGAAAAACACTTCCAAGCGTTGCACGATCCATTAACCGGCTTGCCCAACCGTCAGTATTTTTCCAACGTCATTGATTCGGCCAAAATTCAGCAAGCACCATCTTATTATGTGATGCTACTGGATCTGGATAAATTTAAACTAATTAATGATTTATCCGGCCATCATGTCGGCGACCAACTGCTGATCGCATTTGCCAAGCGCTTGCATCGTTTAGCCAATCAAGACATTGTCGTTAGCCGTATCGGTGGCGACGAGTTCGCGCTGTTAGTTAGCAAGGCGCAAGGCGCGCAAATAGATGCACTCGCGCAATCGATTGTCGATTTAGCCAAGCGCCCCTTTGGCATAGAAAATCAACGCTTTAATATAGGTGTTAGCGTGGGTATTGCTAAGTATCCAGAAGATGGGAGCAACCGCAGTGATCTACTCAAATGCGCCGATATTGCGATGTATCATGCCAAGGCAAATAGCCTTGGCTTTTCTCATTTTTGCAATAAACTGGCGCTGGAAATCAACCAGATAAATCAGCGCATCACCGAGCTTGAACGGGCGATTTTATCCAGTGAAATATACCTAACCTATCAACCGATACTCGATCAACAAAATCAACATATTATTGGTATTGAGGCACACGCAAGATGGAAGCTAGACGATGGCAGCGAAATATCCCCCGCTCGATTTATTCCCTACGCTCGCTCCAATAAACTTATTCATTCGATTACCTCGTTAGTATTGGAAAGTTCGCTGTCACAGCTTGCCCAATGGCATGCATCGGGCTTTAAAGTCACCATTCACGTACACCTGAGTGCCTGTGATTTACAGGATGAATATGTGGTGCGCCGAATCCTTAACTTATTAGAACATCATCACATTGCAGCGCATTATCTGACCATCTCAATCAGTGAGCATGCGTTGTTAGAGGACGCCGAACAAGCGATCAAATATGCCAAACAATTGCGCGATGTCGGGGTTCACATCGCTATTCATGAATTTGGTACTCAATTTGCTTCATTACACTACTTACCAATCTTGGGTATAGACCAGATAAAACTAGACCACTCCTTTACCATCGATTTGTATAATCAAGATCAAGATTTTGACATCACCGATGCCACCATACGTTTTGCCCATCAGATGGATATTTGCGTGATAGCTGATCATGTCGACAACCAGGCATTGAAAGATAAATTAACCGCACTGCAAGTCGATGCCATGTCAGGCCAATATTTTGGATTATCATTAAGCACCAGAGAAATGACCAAGCAGCTAAAAAAATATGATAAAATTGCCCAACAGTGGGCAGACACCACCTTTTGACCTTCCTAATTATCACCAAGCAGACACGATATCATTATGCAAACCACACTAGAGGCTATTGCCACCCTAAGATCGCCGTTTAAACAAAAATTTGGCATACCACGTCAACCCAGGCTCGCTCCAGCGGCGACTGCCATTGTTGAATTAGCGCCGGGCTATGATCATCCCGATATGGTCAGAGATTTAGCTCAGTTTTCTCATCTGTGGTTAATCTTTAGTTTTCATCAAAACACCCAACAAGGCTGGACACCTTTAGTGCGGCCTCCTCGATTAGGCGGCAATAAAAAAACCGGCGTGCTAGCAACTCGCGCCACCTTTCGCCCTAACGGGCTAGGTATATCGGCGGTCAAACTCGAGCGAGTGATTATTGATAACAACCGCGCCAGCATCGAGATCAGCGGTGCCGACCTACTCGATGGTACGCCGATCTTCGATATTAAGCCTTATATCCCCTATTCCGATATCATTGAGGATGCCGATGGCGGCTTCGCGCAAGCCCCGCCAAGCCAGCCAATGACGGTCAACTTTAGTCAAGATGCGCTATCGTTGCTAAGCAACGCTGTCATGCCACCAAAGTTTAAGCAACTTATTGAGCAGGTATTAAGCCAAGATCCTCGCCCGGCCTATAAACAGGGTAAAGCTGATGACAAGGGGTATGCAATGCAACTGCATGAATTTGATGTGCACTGGCAAGTGACCGAGCACCAAACCTTAGTCACTCGAATTACGCCGGTAGCTGGTAACTAGAGCTGATTTCAATCAGTGCATTGCACTACAATGCCTGCTACAATTCGCTCCTAAATTTTTCAAATTACCACTAATTTTAAGGTGTTCATTCATGCGTACCACCAGCTATTTACTAGCCACTCAAAAAGAAACTCCAAACGATGCTGAAATAATCAGTCATCAGCTAATGATCCGTGCCGGTATGGTACGCCGTTTAGCATCAGGGCTATATACTTGGCTACCCTCTGGTTTACGCGTCATGAGAAAGGTTGAGAACATTGTGCGCCAAGAGATGGAACGCGCCGGCAGTGTCGAAGTGTTGATGCCGATGGTTCAACCAGCCGATTTGTGGGAAGAGACAGGACGTATCGAGCAATTTGGCCCTGAATTACTACGGATCAAAGACCGTCACAATCGTTCATTCGTGTTGGGCCCAACCCATGAAGAAGTCATCACCGATATGGTGCGCAATCAGCTTAAGAGTTACAAGCAATTGCCGATGAACCTATTTCAAATTCAAACCAAATTCCGCGATGAAGTACGCCCCCGTTTTGGTGTGATGCGCTCACGCGAATTTTTGATGAAAGATGCCTACTCATTCCATTTATCCGATGAGTGCATGGAAAAGACCTATCAGATTATGTTTAAAGCCTATTGCCGTATCTTCGATCGTCTTGGCTTAGATTACCGCCCTGTTCTAGCCGATAGTGGCAGTATCGGTGGCGCCCTATCGCACGAATTCCATGTGCTGGCCGAATCAGGTGAAGATGCTATTGTGTTTAGTGACGGTTCTGATTATGCCGCCAACATTGAGAAAGCCGAAGCATTAGCGCCTGCCGGTGAGCGTCCTGCGCCATCCCAAGAACTCACCAAGGTCGATACTCCCAAAGTTCGTACCATTAGCGATGTGGCTGCACTATTGCAGGTTGCAGAGCAACAAACGGTTAAGACCTTACTCGTGAAAGGCGACAATGAAGCAAACCCGGTTATCGCCCTTATCTTACGTGGCGATCAAGAGCTTAACGAAGTAAAAGCAGAAAAAGTCGAAGGCGTATTAGTACCCTTTGAATTTGCTGACGAAGAACAAGTGAAAGAAGCGGCTAAGGCAAGCCCGGGTTCAATTGGCCCTGTCGGCCTAGATATTCCGGTGATTGTCGATCGCAGCGCGGCGCATCTAAGCGACTTTGTCTGTGGCGCAAATGAAAACGGCGTACATTACACTGGCGCTAACTGGGATCGTGATATTAGCGACTACCTAGTAGCCGATCTACGTAACATCGAGGCTGGCGATCCTAGCCCTTGTGGTCAAGGCAAGGTAGAAATTAAGCGCGGTATCGAAGTCGGTCATATTTTCCAACTGGGCAACAAGTATGCGCAGTCGATGAATGCCGGTGTATTAAACGAGCAAGGTAAGAATCAGATCCTTAATATGGGCTGTTACGGAGTAGGCGTTTCACGTATCGTTGCCGCCGCTATCGAGCAAAACCATGACAGCAATGGCATCATCTGGCCTGATAACATCGCGCCGTTTAAGGTAGTTATTGTACCGATGAACATGCAAAAGTCAGAGACCATCACCAAAGCCGCTAACGATTTGTATGAACAGCTGCAAGACGCTGGTATCGAAGTGTTATTTGACGATCGTAAAGAACGTGCCGGCGTGATGTTTGCCGACATGGAATTAGTCGGTATTCCGCACACAGTGGTTATCGGTCAACGTAGCCTAGACAATGGCGTACTTGAATACAAGTCACGTCGCGGTGGCGATAAGATAGAAGTAGCCGTTGATGAGATGGTTAACTTTCTTAAACAAAAACTCGCTTAATCGCTAAACCGATATAAGCAATAGTGACCATCATTACTTAAGCAGTAATGATGGTTTTTTTTGCGCTAAGTGGCGATTAAATTCGGCTGGACTGGCGATCACATGACCATCACTTAGTAATTTAGTAAATTGAGCGGCACCCTGCTGGTCAAAATTATCCGAGAGCGGATTAAGAAAACCATGGCCCCAAGGGCTCTGTTTTATTGTCAGTAGTTCACGGTCGTTGAGCTGGCTCATCACCTCTTTAAGCTCAAAATCAGCTTCTCTGTGGGGAAATACCAGCGTCGTTGGAATGCGTGGCATAACCTCAAGATGATGCCGTACCTGACTGGGATAAAAACCAATAAAATGGCACGCTTCAAACCCCAGAGACTTATCAACCAATCGCCACAAGGCGCTAGCTCCCGCACTAAAGCCAATCATCACAACTGGTTGCTCAATATAGGTTAAGATAATCTTTAGTTGCTCGGTATAACTGTCTAAACCACCTTCATCTAAGAATCCCTGATAGGCTGCTTCTTGTGATGTAAACGCCTGAATTTCGCCGTGATAAGGGTCAAAGATCGCGACCTCAACACTCTTAGCTAATTTTTTTTCTAGCTGCGCCAGACTCGGCGTAATGCCAAAGATATCGGATGCTATGATCACATTCATCGCTAATTCTCAAATCAAATGTTATTTTGTTTGATGATTATATCAGGATAGTTTGCTAAATTATTATAAAAACAAGTAATAACAAAATACTAACAGGGATTTCCATTGATGCAAGAGAGCGCATTTAAGCAGCAAACACATAAAACAGCTTTATTACTCAGTGGTGGTGGTGCCCGAGGCGCCTATCAAATTGGCGTGCTCAAAGCGCTCGCAACGTTTTATCCGCGTAATCATGGTATTCCATTTCCGATACTATGTGGCACCTCCGCTGGCGCGCTCAATTCAACGGCGCTGGGCTGCTATGCATCGTCATTCCACTTAGGGGTAAAAAAGCTCGACTGGATTTGGCGTAATATGCGCACCAAGCAAATTTATCGCAGTGATTTTGGCCATGTATCCCGTTATATGTTCAATAATGTGACTAAATGGATGCGTAGTGATCTCTATCGTAACCGACCAACATCCTTGCTCGACAATAGCCCGCTGCGCGCCCTGCTTAAACAAGTTGTTCCCTTTGACCGCCTTGAGCGCAATATTAGTAATGGTTATCTGCACGCACTTTCGGTAACGGCCTCGAGTTATCAAACCGGAAATTCCGTGTCGTTTTATCAAGGACATCCATCGATCAACGATTGGCACCGTTCGAAGAGAGAGAGTATTCGTGGCAGCTTAAATTACGACCATTTGATGGCATCATCGGCACTGCCGCTGGTGTTTCCAGCCGTTGAGGTGCGCCAATCATTCTATGGTGATGGCTCAATCCATCAGTTGTCCCCGCTCAGCACGCCGATTCATTTGGGCGCCAATAAAATATTGTGTATTGGCCTAGACTCACCACACGATCAACCCAAGCATGCGATGATAAAACATCCCAGCGCGTCGAGTATTGCAGGACACCTGCTCGATAGCGTCTTTAGTGATACGCTCGACTCAGATATCGAGCGGGCACAGCGGATCAATGCCACCATTGACAAACTCGATCCTGCCACGCTTAAACAATTGAACCTGCGTAAGGTCGAGACCTTATTAATTAATCCAAGCATCGATATCAATCGTCTGGCTCATGAGCACTTCGATGACATTCCATGGGCAATACGGTTATTGCTTGGGTCAATCGGCATCACTAAAAATAGTGAATCGAGTATTGTCAGTTACCTATTGTTTGAGCAGAGTTATTGTAAAAAGCTGATTGAGGCAGGATTTAAGGATGGCATGGCGCATAAAGAGCAATTGATCTCATTCCTTAACATCGACCAGTTGCCACCGATTAGCAAAAAATTCGCCGGAACCCGACGTTTAACGCCAGTACAATAACCAATACCTTTGGCTATGTCCCAGTTAATTGATGCTGCTCATTCAGTGAGGGTGGCTTTATGATGTGCTTATTGCTTTAATGCTCTTAAATTAACAATGTCGCTTGCACACCAGTTACTTTTCTTTGCGTCGCCAAAGAAAAGTAACCAAAAGAAAGGCGCCCCGTGTTTAGTTGCTGATCTCCATAAAAATATCCGTCTTAACGCAGACGATTTCAATGCGCATCCCTGCGCGAAAATCTAAAAAGTCGTCCCTGAATTTTTCTCCTAACTGACATTTAGATGAAGGCAACTAATGTCGGGCAACTGGTGCACTTTACAAGTGTCTAAAGTA
>Ga0105356_10002770_pt1 | contig 17406 bp, 15 predicted proteins | sample GOMGulsemesocosm_3_FD_83502 | JGI IMG/M metagenome (GOLD analysis project Ga0105356, IMG submission 83502) | Methane-oxidizing microbial communities from mesocosms in the Gulf of Mexico - GOM9D Gulf of Mexico | ecosystem: Environmental > Aquatic > Marine > Cold seeps | place: Gulf of Mexico...
AGTTTCTTTATCGTAAATAGATATTGCCCACATGCCATTGAAGCGTTTAAAACAATCCTTTCCCCAATGTAAATAGGCTGCTAGCACAACTTCAGTGTCAGTAGAAGTATTAAATGTATAATCTAAACCAACCAACTCTTCTCTTAGCTCAATATAGTTAAAAATCTCACCATTAAACACTAGGACAAGGTTATCTTTTACAAAGGGCTGTAACCCATCTTCAGATAGGTCTATGATACTCAGCCGTTTGTGCGCCAAAGCAACACTATAAGGTTCTTTTTTAACAACACTAGCAAGTGAATTAGACTTTGCAGTTTTATGAAGATTGCTTTCCTCTCCTGAGATATAAAAGAGACCTTCACCATCGGGCCCTCTGTGAGATATTTTATTAAAAGCCTCTAAAAATTCATGTGTATCATTATTTTCCGATGTATTAAAAAACTTGCAATATACTCCACACATACTTTATCTCTCAATTATATTAATTATATTTTCTAAATTTCTACGTGGTGGCTTTACGGCTAACTCTAACGGAAAACCAACAACTATAGAGAGTAAACAATAATAACCTTTACTCAAATCAAATAGTTCCCTGTAGCTTTGTTGAGATAAATCCAAATGTTCAGCAGCATAGCAACAACACGAACTTAAACCTAATAAGTTTGCTTTAAGAACAAAGTTTTGAGCAAACATTCCAACATCAATGCTATCAGCATATTTTTCACTGTAATTTCGTTTGTTGGAAAAAATAAAAATTCTATATGGTGCTTTTTCAAATAAGCTAGCATTATTTGCTTCTCCAACGACTAATTGTCCCGTATTTTTAATTATTCCAATTCTAAAAGCTTGCCTATTACAAGATGCAGATGCTAATTGAGCAGCAGAAATACAGGACTTAATCAAATCAATAGAAGGTACCTTGCTTTCAAAGAATCGAGTTGACTTAACATCAAAGATTTTATCTTGAGTAAAACTAACAGTCTCAGAACTATCTATTGTAACTACCTCTATTTGTTTTTTTTTCTCTACGGTCCATTTTTTGTAAACTATTAAGATCTTGGTTGCCCACTCTATAACTCTACTTTCATCTATTAACCTTCGTTCTACTTCCGAAAGTAATTTTTTTACGTCTCTAAAACGCTTATCACCTCGATTAGAGTATTCGTTTTTTACACATTTTTCTAACAAGTGTGCTTCATGCTTCAAACGAACAATAATGTAATCATCTGATTGATAAGTAAAAGGGATTAGTGTGTTCAACCTAAAAATAAACGGCCTAACAGACAAAGTAAGCACACTTACCTTTACAGAAGCCAATAATTCCTTTATTTCACTTAATGCTAACATTTCTTCCCCCATATTAAGGTGATTATAAAAGGTACTTTACCTGTAGATGTAGGTAAATTAATTTCTAATATTTTCTTTCTTCTATTGCTAATAAGATTGAATATAACTTTTGGGACTCCTGCAATGTAGATGCCTTCAGTAAACGATGAAGACAAAAACAATTTCCCTTTAGAACAATGAAAGAGGTCATTTTTTTCATTACCTATATTTAGCGTAAAAAACTTTAAATCATAAAAACTAAATAATTCATTAGAATGCTTAAAAAGGAAGGATGATAAATGATTGTAAACTTTACACCACAACTTTTTCGCCATATGGTCAAACGGTTTAACCATTACTTTATAATATGGAATTAGAGAAACCTCTTTTCCGTTATATACATATGATTGTAGCGAGTTTTTTTTGTATCTATAATCATTAGGCATCATCAACGATTGGAAATCAGAAAGCGCTGATAATGATAAAATACTTTCATGTTTTGATATTTTAGATAAAGTAAAAAAAGTATTAAAGTTTATTTCATATGGAGTGTAAATTATTTTTTTAAATTTGTTTTTTTTGATAAGAAGAATTCTAGATAATAAAAAACTCGAATATACATCCTGATACATATACGTATCACACCCTCCTCGAGAGCCTTCCCCTGCTAAGTTTAAAGTTATTTCGTCATTAAAAATCAGCTTGTCGAATATAATGGATTCAATCTTTCTAACATGCCTATTAATCTTATCTTGAAGTAATTGTTCAGAAGAATTTATTGAGGATAAAATATAATATAGGCTCCCTATCCCATAAGCTGAATTTTGTGAACGGCCAAAAAACAAACCTAAGCTCCCCTCATCCAGAAGTTTAATAGTTAGTGAAATAGCACGGTTTAGGATCATCCGAACATTTTCGTCATCATATAAAGGCGTTTTTAATAAAATTTCAATGTTTCGACAATGATATACTAAATCTGGAATGCCTTGCCCTTCTCTGCCCAGAGAGTCAAATAACAACCCCGATTCAAAATCATAGGAAATAGAGTTTTTTAAATCGTCATACTCTCCATTATTTATATAGTACAAATACTTATAATCTACTGCATGATACTTAGGACATTTGTAATGAGCACTAGTTTTAATTCTGGCTTCAATTTCACTTAGTTCAGGGTGAGAAAATTTTGATATACTTTTACACAATAGTATTGACTCTAAAACAAAATCAGAAGTTCCATACTTTAACAAGCTATCGACTTGTTGATCAATTAAATGAAACCATTTTTCAGGAGGCTCATCTAATAATATAGAACAAAGTAAAAGACAGCCATAATGATACTGATGCTCTATATCTCTTGAATTTGAATCATTTAATTTCAAATTCAATTTATAGTAAACTTTTTTTAATTGATTCATTATTTTATATGTTAGCTTTGGTTTTTTTGAAGTAAACACGAATAAATCTGAATAGATTTTTCCTGTATATCTGACTTGATTGAAATGACATAATCAAACCACAAAAAAACAGTAATAAAATAAGTTTATACAAAAACAATGCAGTTCCTACTGGCAACGAGTAGTTTAACCAATGAATAATAGCTATAAAAACTAATAAGCCCCCTCCAATCTTTATAAAGTCAGAGTATTGAATAAAGATTTTATCCAATCTCTGTGCAAAGTAAATTATAAACAACGTATAAAACATCATACTTATTAGAGTACTAAAAGCGGCAGCAAACATTCCAAAGGTGGGTATTAGGGATATATTAACTGCTATATTTGTTAGCGCTTGTAAGAACGCAGCGGCAGAGATAATCCAAGTAGCATTGTGGAAGGATATGATAATTGTGAACACTCTATAAAACCCACTCAGCACATAAACAAAAGCAAGAATAGGAATAATTAGATAAGCATCATGAAAAGACGCCTCTGTGAAGTAAAAGAGTAATTCCCTACTAAAAAGAGTCAATGAGAAGTATGCCAAGGACATTAATGTAAAGTAAGCAATTAAAAAATCTGACATTTTTTTCTTTGCTTCTTCTTTATCTGATACTAGTCCAGACATAGCAATAGAGCCTTGTACCTTTGTAATGGCATCATTAATAACATACATTAATATCGCTATCTGCGCTGCTATTGAATATAAACCGACTTCATCTAAGCGTCCGAAGTGAGCAAGTATAATCCTGTCTGAAAACATAGCAATCCAGCCAGCAGCAATATTAGGAATCAAAGGTACTGAAAATTTCAAACTACGCTTTAATATAGTGAAATCAAAACTGAAACTAAGCCATGATTTATGTAGAGCAATAAACAACAAAACACAAAATTGTAGTACTGCAACAAATCCTAAAGCGTACAACCTAGATTCCCACCCCTCCCCCTTGTATACCATAAAGTAAACTGTTAATCCTAGAGACAACAATGACATAATTATTTGAAAAATAGCCAGTCTTTTAGCTAGTAAATTTGCGGTCCAAATCATGGTAACCATGATAGCTAACTGGTTTAATAACTGAGTAAACACCACTGCTATGATAGGTAAAATTGATACACCTAATAAATCCGACATTAAATATGGTGAAAATATAATTACAATAACACTTATAATAACTCCCCAGGGGAGCAAAAACCAAAAATGAGTACTAAAAAGGACTGAAACTTTATCCTCAGATATTTTTTTATCTTGGTAATAATACCTACTAAATGCAGCGTCTAGATACAATGATAAAAATATAGGTAATACACGACCAAGTGCTTCCAAGGTAGATAGAGTACCAAACTCTTCAGGGGATAAGTAATGTGTAAACATCGGGAGAAGCAAAAAACCCATTGCTTTAGTTGTTAAGCTACTAAATAGATACCAAGGTGCATTTTTTAAGTATTTTTGAAAATGATTACCTTGATGTATCTCTTGTGATTTTTTCATAAATTATATACTACATTACTTTTTGTGTGCTTTATCAAAAAGGGCAATTCCTTTCTCTATTTGAAATTGGTCAATTTCCCGTAATTTTCTAAACTTATTTAACCAACCAACATTTCGCATGGTACATGAAAAAAACGACCTATAAGTAGCTTTTGAAGACAATTCCCAGAGATTATATGAAGGGTATTTTGCCTTATTAATCACAGGGACAATTTCATTGACTGCTCTTAGATAGCTTTTACCATCATCAAAACCAATAACATCTTCTATTATTTCATGACGCTTCCCCATAATGATGGAATTTTGTTCATTAAGCCCTCCAAGCTTCTCAGGTTCATTTATTACAGAGTTTAGTTGGCATTCATTAGTTAGTATAACACTCCCTTTTGCAGTTACATCTCGATTAAAGTTGTCCCCGCTTGGGTTTAGCAAAAAAGTATTTTTTTCTAATAACCAAGCCTCAAGGCAAGTAGTAGTTTCATACCCCCCCCAAATATCTGAAACTGAAATTAAATCACTCAATGAATACTTACATTCTCTCGGCATCGAATAATAAACATTGTCTAACAGTTTAAGATCCTTAAACTCATCGTAATAATACTCTGTTAAACCAGGATGAGGCTTTAAAATAAATAAGACGTCGGGATTATTAGTTATTACTGATTTATAAATTTCTTGAAGTTTAATAAAGTCGTTAATATGTAATTCTCTTTGTCCTGTTCTAAAATTTGCTAATATAGATTTTTCATTCGCCCTGTAAAACTCAGTATCATGAACCCTATCAAATCCCCAACCAGCCAACCCAACGACAAGTCGGTACGAAGCAATACTTTTTCCGTTGACAACAAAAGACTGCTTATCTAAAAACAATAAACGCTTATAACGATCAAAACCAACCCCTCCTACTACAGATGTTCTACCTTTTAGAGCAGGAAAATAGCGATGCATAAGAGCTTCACTACGGTTACTCCAAAGCAACATTTTATCAAAATATAACAATCTATCTTTATTGTTGCCCCACGTCATTTCCTCTATTGCAGCCTCTCTTGTATTTCCTTCTGCAATTAATGTTACAACCCTGATGCCTAGCTTTTTCGATAAAACACATAAATTGTGATTAATTGAAGCACCTTGGAAACTAGTAATTAAAAGCACCTTAGGCCTATATTTTAATAAAAAAAACACATAAGAAAATATATCACCTGTAACACATTTATACCCCCTCCTCCTAAGTTCTAGTATTATTGGAGCAACGGCATTAACATCCCTTTCGTTGCCGGGCCACTCTAAATTTAAAACATCGATAGTTTTAAAGAAACTAACCATTAATATGACCTTCTTGTAATGCGGTCCCTCTACAAATATTTTCGTTAGCAACTGTCCCGAGAACACGATCATAAAACTTAGGCGCCAAACCAAATCCAGGTCTAATACTCCGAGTATTATCAGGGGTAAACTTTTCACCCGCTTTGATATCTTTTACCACGTACAAAGAGCGACGGAACTTCACATTACCTTTTTCAACTTCGGTACGTTCATAATTAACTTTGCCAAGTGCTTCCCACGCTGTTTTACTATCTTTGCATAATTGGGCTAATTCTCTTGGTTCAAGTGAGAAGCTATCATCAGCACCACCACCATCCCTGTCCATGGTTACATGTTTTTCAATTAAACAAGCCCCAAGAACAACTGACGCTACAGCAGTTGCATTATCAATGGTATGATCTGACAAACCAGATAACACATCATAGCGTTCAGAAATATCAGCAATAGTACGTAAGTTATATTGGCCTGCAGGAGCAGGGTAACCACTCACACAATGTAAAACGATTAACTCTTCACAACCGTTGCCACGAGCACAATCAACCGCTTCTTGAATCTCCTCTTTATTAGCCATACCGGTAGACATTATCATTGGTTTACCTGTTTGCGCCACGCGTTTAATCAATGGTAAATCGATTAGCTCAAAAGAAGCTATTTTATAAGCAGGTGTATCTAAGCTTTCTAATAAATCAACAGCAGTAAAATCAAAGGGAGAGCTAAATATAGTAATATCTAACTCCTTTGCTTTGGCAAATAATAACTCATGCCATTCCCATGGCATATGAGCTCCTTTATATAATTCATATAAGGTTTGACCATCCCATAACCCTCCATGAATTTGAAACTCTTCAGAGTTACAATCCATAGTAATGGTCTCATGGGTATATGACTGGAGTTTAATTGCATCTGCACCGGCTTTCTTAGCCTCTTCCATAATTTGGTAGGCACGATTAATATCGCCATTATGGTTAGCAGATAACTCAGCGATTATATAAGGTGAATAGTCAGGCCCAATTTTTCTTCCTGCAATTTCTATAAATTTGTTCATAACAACTCTCTATTTAATGTATTCCGTGTATCCACGATAAAACTTTGTACCTGCCGATGCTGGAGTGTAAGGGCAGCGTGTTTCTCCAAGTTTTTCGTCAATAGCCCAAATTAAATCATTGAAACCTAGTTTATGACGAAACATTACAGTGCTAGAAAAACGGGGATTTATTTCAAATAATACAGGACCTTCTTTTGTTAGGCGTAATTGAAAATTAACGGCGCCTTTTACATTAAGTGCTGATGCAATAGTTTCAATATAATTTGTAATTTCTTCATTTTCGATGACTTCTCCTTTGCTTGTAAACCCACCAGAAAGAGTTCGTCGCAAAACAATACTAAAAGTTACAGCATCCCCTCCCCTGTAAACACCACAAGTATACTCTTCATTATCAGGGAGTAATAACTCTTGCCAGATATAGCCACGTGTACCAAGAAGAGTTTCAGCTCTTGATTCACAATTTATAATTTCAAGACCTTTGCTTCCTTGACCACTACGCGGTTTGAAAATACAAGGTAAGCTTTTAGGTAAGGTTTTTTCTGTACTCAATGTCCAAGGGTTTTTTATCTTATTCTTAAGTAAGAAATCAGCTGTTAATTGTTTATCTAAAGCGACTCGGATTGTCTGTTCATCTGCAATTAAAACAGGTACATCAAATAGACAGCCGTCCTTTAAACCATGATCGATCAGAGCTTTTATTTCTGCTTCACTAGAGGGAATAAACAATTCAATATGTTGTTCAATAAAAATATTCTGTAATACGCTAAAATAGTGTTGTTGATCTGCGCGAGGTACAGTATAAAAATAATCAAATAAGCACTCACCAGCATGATCATCTGTAATATCACAACCTATAATGTTTTCAATTTTTTCATCCAGTAAAATTCTACCAATAGCAATACCAATATCTCCAGCTCCACCACTTACAAGGATATTCTTTAACTTATTTTTGATATTAAACATTTGTATTATTTCTCTTCATTATTTCATGTAAATAGGGTGTGCTAGGATCAATTTCTTGTGCTTTTTCACAAATAACATGGCTATCGAATGGAATTCTTTTAAAGCTCAGGGCTTTATTCTTAGTATTCAGTATTATATAACTAGCTAGAGATCCGACATCCCTAGGTTGCCCAACAGAACCGGGGTTTGCAACAATCGCATTGCCTTTTGTGAAAACCACAGGGTAGTGTGTATGCCCAAAGAATGCGAAATCAAGGGTTAAATCCATTGCTTCAATACGCTCACGTGAAACATCTGGATACAAGTATTCATCAATCGTTTTTTCACTACCATGATACAAGCCAATTGTTAAACCATCTATATTAACCACTTTGGATTCAGGTAATAATGACAGCCAATTGACATGTTCAGTCGATAGTTGTTGTAAACAAATATTTAATCCACTTCCATACTTTTGATAGCAAGATTCAGCAAAAACAGGGTTATCAATACAACGAGAAAATAAATCTTCGTGATTACCACGTATTACAGTACTTTTGTTAGATCGCATAAAATACTCAATCACTTCTTTAGGCCAATAATAATAACCGACTAAATCTCCCAATACTAAAATCTGTTCACATTTATTTTTCTCTAAATCGTTTATTACAGCCTTCAATGCTTCTTTATTAGCATGAATATCTGACAATACTGCAACTTTCATGATTCTACCTTTAATTCATCTAGAATAGATTTTGCAACATCAATCACTGACTTTAATTTTTGGTCTCGCTTGAAGTTAAGAAAGCTACCTACATCAGGCATATCTAATGGGCAGCTTTTTCGAATACCCTCCTGCATCGCTGTATCCATAACACCAGGGTCGATATGAATAACTTCTACGTTGTCATTTTCAAGAGCCATAACGTCAAAAAACATTCTTACACTTGCTTTAGTTGAGCAATAGGCCGCCCAGCCCCTTATTGGTCTTAAAGCAGCTCCACTTGATACATTAACAACACGTAAATAAATATTATTTTTTAGTGACAAAGATGATAAAGAAACAGCTAACAAAGCAGGAGCAATAAAGTTAATAGAAACAGACCTCTGAAATAAGTCAACATCTAAACTGGCAGTATTGCCGATTGGATCAATAGTTCCAGCATTCGATATCAAAGTAATACGTGAGAAATTATGGCTATTTAACTGAGTATCGAGATTAGGTGCAACTCCGCATGAAAAATCAAACTCTACATATTTATGTTGAGGTGATGGCTCAATTCGCTGTATGCCTCGACCTAAGAATACACACTGTATATTCTTATCTTCTTTAACTAATTGATTATGCAACGCAAGTCCAAGCCCACTTGTACAGCCAGTAACAATATAAAGTTCCATCATGCTTCCTCTGGATTAAACTGCTCAATAACGGTTATAAAACCAGAGCCATCGACTAAGTTAGAAGCAGCCTTAGAAACAGAATGATATTCTAGAACAAGACCCTCTAAAGCCTCTGAAAGTGAAGAGGAGCCTACATCACCAGTATATTCCAGTGCAGCACCTGCTGATACAACCCGCTGAATAACATCTCTTTGATTTTCAGCGGTTTTAACAAGTAATGTCGGAACCCCTAACATACACCTTTCCCAAGTGCTTGCACCTGCAGCACCTACAGCTAAATCAATATCAACGAGAAGCTTAGCCATTTCTTTCACATCTATCATTATTTGAATCTTTAAAGAAGAGTGGCTAGCTTGTTCATTTATCTCTGCTAGATACGGACATCCGCTCCCTACTACTACAATAACTTCTGCATCGTAAGCATGAGCAAAGTCAGAAATCCCCTGGATCGCTTTACAAGTATGATTATGGGGATCTGTACTACCAAAATTCAATAAAATTTTATTTGTTTTTTTGTATTCTTTTTTAAACTTTAAGCTTTTGCCTCTATATTCAAAAAAGTCTGGCCTCATTAAACAAAATCGTTCACCCGTTAACAATTTCGTTTTATGATCAACAAGAGAAACATACTCTTTTGGTAAACGGCCACAGGTTTGATCAACTAAAAAATGGCAAACATGGGGGCGATTAACTAGGTCATCAATAACACCAACCCTTAAGCCTTGATTAATAAAAGTTTGTTCCCACTTTTCGTCTAAGCCATAATGATCTACAATCATCCAGTCGAATGTGTTTGTTTTTGACCATTCAAGTAACTTCTGCTTTGTTTCCACTGAGTCTACTTGCCATTCGGCACCAACCCACCCTTCATAATTACCATTAAAATAATCAATTTCATGATTTAGAGGCAAACAGGAATATTCAAATCCAGAGTTTTCAATAAGCTTACTTTGATAGCCAGGATGTTTTCTTATTATAAAATAACAACATGCAGAAACAGCCTCTCTTAATTTATTAGCTAAAGTTAAGCATCTACTTAGATGCCCCCCCCCCATACTATTTCCCGAGTCAACGCGAAAAACAACTTTCATTTAATCACCTATAAAACAGAAAATAACGCTAAAGCCATGTCCCAGTCTTCATCTGTATCAATATCCTGTACATACTTCCTAGGTATTACAATGGCTTTAGAATGAGGAGAAAACATGGCATCCCCACATTTAAAAGCATTAACTTTCCCCCAATAGAATTGACCTGCATCATGATAAGACTCTTGTAAATCTTGAGAACGCGTTGATGCATATTCAGGTTCGAACATGCTGACAGTATTTAATTCTGAAAGTGAAATAGCCCTTTGAATCGGGAAAGAAAAAGAAGCAACACTAAATGCATATTTAATGAGTGGATTAGTTAATGCGACCAATCCTTCGGCTAAATATTTATCCTGTAGAAAAGGAGCTGTGGCATAAATGCAGCAAACATTTTCAATGATCCATTCATGCTCTTCACACCACTTAATTGCATGCTGCATTACATCAAGAGTCGTAGCAAAGTCATCGGCAATAGCAGCAGGGCGAATAAATGGTACTTCTGCACCATATTTCTTAGCAATATCAGCTATTTCTTGATCATCCGTCGACACAATTATTTTATCGAAGCATCCTGACTGTTGCGCAGCTTCTATTGAATAAGCAATCATGGGTTTACCATGAAATAACTTAATGTTTTTGCGGGGAATTCGCTTACTGCCACCACGAGCAGGAATAATTGCAATATTCATCATTAACCTTGTAAAATTTCACTTAAAGTTACAACTACTTCATATTGCTGCTCTTTGGACATCAAGTGGAACATGGGTAAAGAAATAGCTTCTTGGTAATAATGCTCAGCGGCAGGAAAATCACCGACTTTAAAACCGAGGGATTGATAATATGGCTGAGTATGCACAGGGATATAATGTAAGTTAACACCAATACCATTAGCACGTAACTCATCAAACACTTGCTTATGCGTTTTGGTTATTTTATTTAACTGTAAACGAATAACGTACAAATGTAAGCCCGAGTATGTTTCTGGTAACTGGTAAGGTAAGGTTATAGGAAAATTTGCAAGCATCTCATTATAGCGATTTGCTAGCTCATGACGCGCGGCAACAAAGTCGCTTAGGCGCGTCATTTGAGAAACACCTAACGCGGCTTGTAATTCAGTCATTCTGTAGTTATAACCGAGTTCAACCTGCTGGTAATACCAACCACCATCAGATTCTCCTACCATTAGGTTAGGATCGCGTGTCACACCATGGCTTCTAAACAGATTCATTTTTGTTGCTAACCGCTGATCATTGGTTAATGCAGCACCACCTTCCGCCGTTGTTACTATCTTCACAGGGTGAAAGCTGAATACTGTTATATCTGAGTATTGGCACATACCAATTGGGGTATCATAGTAACTACCACCTATTGCATGTGAAGCATCTTCGATAACTTTAAAGTTATACTCTTTCGCTAATTTGCTAATAGCCTTCATATCACAAGGCTGACCACACAAGTGGACTGCAACCAATATTTTCGGTAACTTACCTTCCACTTTAGCTACAATTAACTTTTCTTCTAACTTAATTGGGCAAAGGTTATAGGTTGCAGTATCAATATCTACAAAATCAACTGTAGCACCACAATATAGGCCACAATTACTTGAGGCAACAAAAGTAATCGGAGTTGTCCATAAAACATCCCCTTTCCCTAACCCTAGGGCTAAACAAGCAATATGCAAAGCTGATGTTGCACTATTAACCGCTAATGCATGCTTAGCGCCAGTAAAATCTGTTAATGACTTTTCGAATGCAGGAACTTGAGGGCCTTGCGTTAAAAAATCTGATTTTAACACGTTAATAACCGCATCAATATCCTGCTGCGTAATTTCTTGTTTGCCGTAAGGAATCATTATTTAAGCCTTAAAGTTAGAATCAACATGCTCAACAATTAACTGACGTAAACCTTCAATCGTTTCCCACTCAGTATTAGTACCAGAGTTATATTTGAAACCAAAAGGTACTTTTTCGCCACTATGATGCTTTGTATATTGTTCTTCAGTGTAGGTATATGACACAGAAGGTAGGATTGCATAATAAGGGCCAATATCAATCGTATTTAGCGAGTCAGTATCAGTGATCATCTCTTCATGCAGTTTCTCACCTGGGCGAATACCGACATCACGCGTTTCACACTCTGGCGCTACCGCTTCTGCAATATCTAAAATTTTGTATGAAGGGATTTTAGGAATGAAGATTTCACCACCCAGGTGATGACCCAGTGCAAACATAACAAGGTTTACACCATCTTGTAATGAGATATTAAAGCGCGTCATCTCTTTATGAGTGATAGGTAATATGCCCTCTTTACGCTTATCTAAAAAGAAAGGAATAACCGAACCACGAGAGCCCATTACATTACCGTAACGTACCACACTAAAGCGAATATCTTTTGAACCACGAATGTTATTTGCAGCAGCAAAAAGTTTATCAGAAGCAAGCTTTGTGGCACCGTATAAGTTAATTGGTGCACACGCTTTATCAGTAGACAGCGCAACAACATCTTTGACACCACATGCCAGAGCAGCATGGATTACATTTTCAGCGCCATCGATATTAGTACGGATACATTCTGTTGGATTATATTCAGCAGTATCTACTTGTTTGATCGCAGCTGCGTGAATAATTACATCTACGCCCTCACAAGCTTGAGTCAGACGCTCTTTATCACGCACATCGCCAATGAAGAAACGTAATTGTGGAAAATCATAAACAGGATATTTCTGTTTAATTACCGATTGTTTTAATTCATCACGAGAGTAGATAATAATTTTTTTCACATCTGGGTATCGGTCTAAAATAGTTTCAATAAATTTTTTACCGAATGAGCCTGTGCCACCGGTAATTAATACTGTTTTGTTGTTTAGCATGTTTATTCCAATTAATTGTTATGTTGACCGTATAGTACGTGCACTATGTGTAACCTTCTACCAAATACCTTTTGTGTCTACAATTTTCACTGAAGAAGGGATGTTAGTCAACTTTTTAAATTCACTATGGTCAACTAACAAAACGGCTATATCCGTTTGCTCTAGCGAGCCTTCTAATCTTACTAATAGTGCATTTTTTGAAATCTTTATAGGGAGCTCTTTAATATTTGGTTCGACAAAATTTACTTTACTAGAATGCATTGCAGCAATCTCTTGAGCAATTACAAGTGATGGGCTTTCACGTAGATCATCAATATCAGGTTTAAACGCAAGTCCAAAACAAGTAAGACGAACATCTGAAGCAGTTTTAGTCGGGTTAGCTTGTAAAAAATCAGCAACCGCTAATTTAACTTTATTAATCACCCACTCTGGTTTAGCATCATTCACTTTACGTGCAGTATGAATTAATTGCGCTTCCTCTGGTGTTTTGGAGACAATAAACCATGGATCAACAGCAATACAATGCCCACCAACACCAGGCCCTGGTTGTAAAATATTAATGCGAGGGTGACGATTCGCCAAGGAAATGAGTTCCCAAACATCAATATCTAACTTATCACAAATAACTGACAATTCATTTGCGAATGCAATTTGAACATCACGACAACTATTTTCTGTTAATTTAGCCATTTCAGCAGTCCGAGCGTTAGTAATAACGCACTCTGCTTGTACAAACGTTTTATATAACTCCACACTACGCTCAGAGCAACGTTTTGACATACCGCCGATTACACGATCGTTTTCTACTAATTCACGCACAACCTGTCCAGGCAAAACACGCTCAGGGCAATGTGCAACATTTACATCTGCATTATTTCCTGCACTCTGAGGAAAACTTAAATCAATTCGAGCTTCAGCTAACCACTCAGCCACCTGCTCAGTCGCACCAACAGGAGATGTTGATTCTAGAATTACTAAGTCTCCTTTTTTAAGCACGGGAGCAATCGCTTTACTCGCAGCTTCGATGTAACGTAGATCAGGTTCGGGTATATCGCCCTCTGCACAATCTTTAAATGGAGTTGGCACAGCAATTAAAAAGGCATCGGCAGGCTCAGGACTTGTAACCGCTTTTAAATACCCTTCTGTTACAGCTGCATGTACAAGCATATCTAAATCAGGCTCTACAATATGGATTTCTCCACGGTTGATTGTATCTACAGCATTTTGGTTAACATCAACACCAATTACTTTGATTTTTCTTGATGCAAACATTGCGGCTGTAGGCAGGCCAATATAGCCCAAGCCAATTACTGAAATTGTTTTGAATGACATTTTATTTTCCACTTTAAATTTTAAAATATTATTGAGCTAGTTTATCTAATATTTTCTGACAAGCTTTACCGTCACCATACGGATTATGTGCAAAACTCATTTTTTGATAAGCGTTTTCATCTGTTAAAAGTGTAGCTAACTCTGATGTAATTACATCTACATCAGTACCCACTAGTTTAACTGTTCCAGCTTCAACAGCCTCTGGTCTCTCGGTTGTATCACGCATTACTAAAACTGGCTTTCCTAATGATGGCGCTTCTTCTTGTACGCCACCCGAATCAGTCAAAATAATATATGCTTGATTCATTAAGTAAACAAATGGTAGATAATCTTGTGGTTCGATTAAAAACACATTATCCAACCCATTTAATAAACGATTAACAGGCTCTCGAACATTTGGGTTCATATGCATAGGGTACAATATTTGCACTTCAGGAAATGACATTGCAGTTTCCGCAATTGCTTTACAAATACGTTCAAAACCACCACCAAAGCTTTCACGTCGATGACCAGTTACTAATACTAAGCGTTTATTTTCATCAATAAAGTCAAACTTATCTTTTAATTTTTCAGATAATTCTTCATTACTTTCAAGCTTATTGATTACTTCAAGCAAAGCATCGATCACTGTGTTACCTGTCACAATAATTTTGCCAGAATCAACATTTTCTATCAGCAAGTTTTGCTTTGAAATCTCGGTAGGGGCAAAATGTAAATTTGCTAATGCCCCAGTTAACTTACGATTCCCCTCTTCAGGCCATGGTGAGTATATGTTGTTTGTGCGAAGACCAGCCTCAACATGACCAACTTTTATTTGCTGATAATATGATGCAAGTGTAGAAGAAAGAGTTGTCGCGGTATCGCCGTGTACTAATACATAATCAGGCTGAAATTCTTCTAAAATCGGCTTTAGCCCTAGTAAAATCCCGCAAGTAATACCTGTTAAAGTCTGCCCAGGTTTCATTAGATTCAGATCGTAATCAGGCTTTATTTCAAATAACTCTAATACTTGATCTAACATCTCTCTGTGTTGTGCTGTAACACAAACTTTAGCCTCAAAACGTTCATCCTTTTCTAGAGCCTCAACCAAAGGGGCCATTTTTATTGCCTCAGGACGGGTTCCGAATACAGTTAATATTTTTTGTTTTATCATCATTTATACCATGTAAGATTAGGCTTATACGTACTGGGTAACATTCGAAATACAACCAAATAGAGAGTTTTCTGTATCTGCTGTACATTAATATTCATTTACCTGAATGGCGAAGCTGGAAACTCATTTCCAGCCACATTATCGTTTATGCATGCTACCGCACTAGGTTGCAGAACCCCAGAGCCTGATAGTTAAAAATTTGATGCGAAAATATAGCGTAATTTAGGGTGTATTGCTAGAAATTTTATCTATTACCATTCACATTCTTATCATTGAACCTTTCCGATAACAGCTTTAATATTCTTATTAAAATTAACTAAGTTAGATTATTGGTGTGGGTTGAGCAACCAGATATGGTGTATATTTTTGCATTGATACTCGTTTTTAGTCCCTTGATAAATACGTAACCACCGCGTGGACCATATTTTTGAATGCTTCTGCCTAATGTGCTTTGTGCCTGATAACCCGCAAAGAGAATATCTGTTGTTGACTCATTTAAATAATACTAGAGATAATTTAGTATCTGGCCACCGCTGTACACTCCGATAGTGCCAATAGCGGGCTTTTGGCGTTCCTTTAAATATTCGATTGTTTGCAAGACTATTGACGGGAATTCACTGTATACAAATTTTCAAAGTTTAACTTGATTAATATCATGAATAAGCATTGATGTACTACACTTAAATCAGCGGATTTAGTGAAGTGCATTATGGCTAAAAACAAAGTGCAACTTAAAAAGGCATTTAAATTCATAGATTTACGTTAAAACATAGCAACAAAGAGCAGTACCAAAAGAAACTCTTTAGTATGCGGTGGCGTAATGGTTACCAATGTCCAAAGTGTGGAAAAGATAAGTATTGCCAGTTAAAATCAAGATCTCTATATCAGTGTAATCATTGTCGGCACCAATCATCTTTAACAGCTGGAACTTTATTTGATCATACCAATCTTCCTTTAACTAGTTGGTTTTAGCTATTTACTTTATTACGAAAAAAAGAATGGTATTTCCATTCTCGAACTTTCACGGCATTTAGTGATTTCTTACAACGCCACTTGGCGCTTAAAGCACAAATTAATGCAAGCTATGAAAGAGCGAGACGATCAAAAACCCTTAGAAGGTTTTATTCAAATTGATGATGCGTATTGGGGAGGAGTACGTAAGGGAGCTAAAGGTCGAGGAGCCAAAGGAAAGCGACCATTCGTTGTTGCAGTCTCTTTAAATGATGAGATTCCCCCAGTAGGTATGCGATTTAGCGTTGTAAAGGACTTTCAAAAAAAAGAACTAACTGATCGGGCAAAGCACCACATAAAGGCTAAATCAGTGGCAGCTTCGGATGGGCTTACATGTTTTAATGGTCTTGGAGATGCTGAAATATTCCACTTTTAACTTGTCACTGGTGGAGGTACTGAATGTGTTGAAATCCCTTATTTTAAATGGGTAAACACGATGATTAGTAATGTGAGAAATTCGATGCATGATACATTTCATGCAATAAACTGGAAACGCCTTCCTCGGTATCTTGCAGAATTTAGTTATAAGTTCAATCGTCGTTATCATTTGGAAAGCATGATTGAGAGACTCACTTTTGCAAGTTTGATAACGCCACCGATGTCTGCACGGAGCTTAAAGCTGGCTGGCCAAAGGTGGTAATCAAGAGTTTTAATAGTTTTCGCCCCTGCTTTACTCTGCGTTTCACTCCGGCATCCCGTCGACATTGTAATCATGATAATATTAAGTAAATTTAGCAGCCGTTGGGGTGTCGGCAATCACTTCGATGCCATTTAATTTGTTACTTTTTCTACGCAATGTGAGTGGCTCTTATTCAGAGAGTAACTCTTGTGTAAGACCAATACTAAAAGCAGGAATGATGACAATACCGTTATCATTCCTGCTTTTTAAGAATACGCAGTAAGCTTCAGCACAATCTATATGCCCTGATGTTTTGCACCGTAAGTACTTTCTCTTACCACCTGAAGTGGTCAAGTAAAACTG
>Ga0105356_10002777_pt1 | contig 17386 bp, 13 predicted proteins | sample GOMGulsemesocosm_3_FD_83502 | JGI IMG/M metagenome (GOLD analysis project Ga0105356, IMG submission 83502) | Methane-oxidizing microbial communities from mesocosms in the Gulf of Mexico - GOM9D Gulf of Mexico | ecosystem: Environmental > Aquatic > Marine > Cold seeps | place: Gulf of Mexico...
AGTCCTATGTTCCCTAACCTTGCAGGCCAGAACGACGCTTATGTTATCAAGCAATTAAAAGACTTTAAGTCTGGTGCTCGTACCGATGCTATGATGGCGCCAATGGCGGCTAATTTATCTGAAGAAGATATGGCTGATATCGCGGCTCACTTTGCAAGTTTACCGAGTGCAATCGAACAATCAGCTGCTTCAGCTAGTACTGGTACTAGCTCAGATGCAGCACCTGCAAGCGCTCCAGCTGCAGGTAATGTTGAAATTGTTGCATCTACTCCAGCTGCAGCAATCTACGCTGGTGATGTTGCCGCAGGTAAAGGCAAAGCAGTAATGTGTGCAGCTTGTCACGGCAGCGACGGTAACAGCTTAGTACCAATGTACCCTAGCCTTGCTGGTCAAAGTGCTAACTATATCGCTAAACAATTAGCTGATTTTAAATCAGGTCTTCGTAATGACCCAGTAATGGCGGGTATGGTTGGTGGTTTATCAACAGAAGACATGAATGACTTAGCTGCTTACTTTGCGGTACAAACTGCCAAAGCAGGTACTGGCGAGACAAATGAAGCGGGTCACAAATTATACTTAGGTGGTGATGCTGCTAAAGGTGTAACTGCTTGTGTTGCTTGTCACGGTGTTGCGGGCAAAGGCATGAAGCAAGCTGGCTTCCCAAGTGTTACTGGTCAAAGTAAAGATTACTTGAAAAAGCAATTAGCTAGTTTCCGTGATGCAAGTCGTGGTAATGACAACAGTGGTATTATGCGTAATATCGCTATTAAATTATCTGATGCTGATATTGAAGCGGTTGCACAATACATTTCATCAATGAAATAATGATGGCTTAGTTGCTTCACTATTTAGTTTATAAAAAGCAGCGTATATCGCTGCTTTTTTTTATTCTACTTTTCACAGCCTAACAATGTAATACCATGCTATAAGGTGTAGATGAACGATAAAATTAACACCGCTTTATTTGTTGCTTGCCAGCAGTGTGATGCACTCTTTGACAAACCACGATTAAAGCAAGGACAGCTAGCCAAATGTAACCGTTGTGGCAGTACTTTAATAGAGCGAAAAGTCGACTCTATTGAGCGCAGCTTTAACTGGTCGCTTGCCGGGTTAATATTAATGTTACCTGCTATTTTGTTGCCGCTTATGGGCGTGACTTTGGCAGGCCAGTTTCATCAAGCTTCGTTGTTTGACTGTATTTTGGTATTGATTGATCGAGGCTTTTATATGATTGCCTGCTTGGTCTTTCTCTTTGCTATTGCTGTACCAATTGTTCGTTTATCTGGCGCTCTATACATTTCATATTACTTTAAGTTCAATCGTTTAAAGCCCTCATTACTCAACTTCTTCCGCGCCTATCATCATTTAGACCACTGGGCTATGCTCAATGTTTTTATGTTAGGTATTGTCGTCTCTATGTATAAATTACTCGACGATACTGAGCTATCCGTTAACCTCGGCTTACTGGCTTTTATCTTTTGGCTGATTTGCTCCACCATGTCAGCAGCAGCCCTAGATCAAGACTATATTTGGGATAAGCTGGAAAAAGCCTTTGGCGAGAAAGAGGAGCAAGATGAGCACAGCTAAAGAACTTGGCCTAGCCTTATGCCCTAAGTGTCATAAGCTTAATAACCTAACGGCAGAGCCACAACAGTGCAGTCGTTGCCATGGCATGTATTATCAACGTAAACGCAATAGCTTACAGTACACTTTAGCTTGGAATTTGGCGGCCTTGTTAGCGTTTATTCCCGCAAACTTATACCCAATAATGATTGTTTACCAGCTTGGCATTGGCGATGAAGCAACAATTTTATCGGGTATTGGTGAGTTTATCGACCATGGCTTGTATCCTATTGCTATTATTATATTTACTGCCAGTATCATAGTACCTTTAGTTAAAATAATTGGTCTATTTGTGTTAGTTTATAAGGCACATACGGGCATACGTTTAAAACCAGACAAACACAGTAAAATTTATCATATACTCGAGTTTTTAGGACCTTGGTCAATGCTTGATGTCTTTGTTGTTGCTCTAATGGTTACTGTAGTAGAGCTTGGCTTTGTCACCTCAGTCGCAGCAGGCCCTGCAATAAACTATTTTACCATCACTGTAATTTTTACCATGTTTGCTGCCAACAGCTTTGATCCACGTTTGTTATGGGATAAGAAGGTAGCAACGCAAGAACCGCTAGAATCAGACAAGATGTCAGACTCTCTACCGAATTCTTTACCAGACTCTTCATTAGGGAAGAAAGGATATAAATGACTAATAACAAAGATAGTGCTGCCTCAGAGCATGATCAAACTATAGCCCGTAACCAAGCTGAAGTTGTTCCTCGCCAAGGAATTTCTATCATCTGGTTTGTACCTTTTATCGCCTTGATATTTGGTTTATGGCTAGCAGCAAAACTCGTGTCTGAACAAGGCACCTTTATCACCATAGAATTTGATAATGGCTCAGGCATAATACCGAATAAAACCGAAGTACGTTATAAGGGCTTAATCACAGGTTTAGTGAAAAAAGTGGTGCCCTCTGATGATTTACAAAGCGTTATTGCTGAGGTTGAAATATCAAAAGACTTCACTAGTTATTTAACAGAGAATACACTTTTTTGGTTAGTCAGTGCTGATATTTCCCTGCAAGGTGTATCTGGGCTAGAAACACTGATATCAGGTAGTTATATTACTATCATTCCAGATACCAATAAAAAATCGGAAAGTCAGGATCACTTTATTGCCTTAACGGAAGCCCCTACCTTAGATATGTCGACCCCCGGCTTACACCTGACATTACATACTGATGTATTAGGTTCTATCAGTGAAAACTCTCCTATTAGCTTTAAACAAATCCCTATTGGTCATGTCACAGGTTACCATTACATTGAAAGCAGTAAAAAAATTGCCATCAATATTTTCATCAAGCCTGAGTTTTCGCATTTAGTAAAAGAAAATTCACTATTCTATAATACCAGTGGTGTGCAGGTTACGGCTTCACTCTCTGGTGGTCTTAAAGTAAATACCGATTCCATAGCATCAATTATTGCTGGTGGTATATCTGTTGATACACTCAGTTACCAGGAAGACTTATCCCCAGCCCAAAATGGTCAAGAATTTCCATTGCACGCTGACTTTCAATCAGCTGAAATGGGTCATGAGGTTGAGCTAATCCTAGATTGGAACTCAGGTATAGATCACAACGCAGCAATTTTGTTTCAAGGTCTTACTATCGGTGTTATTGAATCATTTAGTAAAATAGATCCTGTTAGTAGAAAGATTACCGCTATCGCTAAAGTTAACCCACGTGTTGTACCTTACTTAACAGAGCAATCACAGTTTTACCTAGTTGCGCCACAAGTTAGTTTGGCGGGAATCTCGAATGCCAAAACCTTATTAACCGGAACATATATAAGTATCAGACCCTCTTTAGAAGGTAATACACGTAATAAATTCAAGGTCTTTAATAGTAAGCCGCCTTATAAGTATAGTGAGCCTGGTTTGCATTTAATGTTAACAAGCAATGATCGTAGTTCTTTGCAAATAGGTAGTAATATTTATTACAAACAACAAGTTGTTGGTAATGTCCAAGCGATTGAAACAACTGCGCCAGAACGCCATTTAATACATATTCATGTACTGCCTGAATTCAGTCATTATGTGAATAAGAGTAGCCGCTTTTATAATAACTCTGGTGTGAAGGTCTCTGCCAGCTTGCTTGGTGTCGACATCCAAGCGCAATCATTACAAAGCATTTTAACCGGTGGTATTGCGTTTAGTAGTATTGATAGCCACCAGAGCAAAGAAGCACATGTTGGTAATGGCGACAGTTTTTCACTTTATGCAAATAACAAGTTAGCACAGCAAAATACCAGTTTTACGCTTACCGCTTCAGTAGACGAACAAGTTAGCGCTAATACCCGATTATTATATCGAGGTAAAGAAATTGGTGCTGTTCATCAAGTACTCGTGAAAGGGAATCAGCAACAATTACAGCTAGGTTTATTACCTAAATATCGACACATATTAAAAGCTGATACACAGTTCTATTTGGTAAAACCTAGTTTAAGCCTTTCTGGAGCTAGTGATACTGAGGCGCTATTTGGTGGTAGCTACATCACCTTTAACCTTGGGCAAGGGGTTGTACAAAACCAGTTCAAACTCTTTAATAAGCCACCAGTAAAACTTGCCAGTGCGCCTGGCTTACAACTAACCTTAACTACCGAACATGCCAGTGCTGCTACTCCAGGTAGTGCAGTAAGTTACCGCGGCATTGTTGTTGGTCAAGTTGATAATGTCAGTTTGAATAAAACTGATGATAATATTAAAGTCAGCATCACCATTGATGAAGCACACAAAAACTTATTAAAAAGTAGCACGCGCTTTTACAATGCAGGTGGTATTAGTATCTCTGGCGGGTTAAGTGACTTTGTTGTAAAAACAGAATCCCTTGATGCCATCTTACGTGGTGGTATTAGCTTTTATAATCCAACGACAAGACTCTCCTCAAGCAATCAAATTAATGAGCTCACTAGCTTTACTTTATTTAAACATGCAGACCATGCCGAAAATGCCGGACAAAGTATTAGCATTAATTTTAATGATGTTGCTGGCTTAAAGGTAAAAACCAAAGTGATTTATCAAGAACAAACCTTGGGTACTATCGAGCGCTTAATTTTCAATGATAATAAGGTTGGTGTTACCGCTTTAGTGCTGCTAAATGATTTAGGTAGCCAGTACGCTAAACAGGGTACAAAGTTTTGGAAAGTAGAGCCTGAAATTGGTCTTGTTGGTTCAAAGAATGTTAGCGCCTTACTCGATGGCGCATTTATTGGCTTACTACCATCACACGTATCTAATGCTGAGCAACAAACTGAATTTACCGCCCTTGAGCTAGCGCCAACAATTGAGCAACTAAGTTATGGTTTAAATATCAAACTAACAAGCGCTCGCCTTGGCTCAGTTCGAGTAGGTAACCCAGTACTATACCGCCAAATAAAAGTGGGCAAAGTAATAGGTGTCGATTTATCATCAAGTGCCGATCGGGTGAATGTTTTTATTAATATAGCTAAACGTTATGCGCCGCTAGTTACTTCCGCTAGTCAATTTTGGAATACCAGCGGTATTAATATTGAAGCAGGCCTATTCACCGGGGTAAATATAGATTCTGAATCAATAGAAACTCTTATTGCCGGTGGTATTGCTTTTGCGACACCTGAGCTTGATGAAGAAGCTTCTCAGCAAAAAACGGCCTTACCACTAAGCTTTATCTTGCACCAGGATATCAATAAAGACTGGCTAGAATGGCAACCTAAAATAGCCATTGATAAGCAAGATACTGGAGTTGAGTAAAAGTAGAGTAAAAAAACTAATTAATTGCTTACATTTTAATTACTTTCAATAGTTTAACTTGACGCTTTTCTCATTTATGTTGGCTTAATCATTTTTAAGTGGACTAAAAATAAATGAGTAATCGCCTTGGGGCATTGTTATCTCACTGGCTACCAGATAAAGACTCATGCCAGTGGGTGCTCGCTAGCATAATTGAAACCCAACGCTCAGCTTATCGTAAAACGGGCGCCATGATGTTAATAAACAGCTTAGGCAAAAGTTTTGGCTTGCTCAGTGGTGGTTGTCTTGAAGCTGACTTAATGCGCCAAGCGCAAAAGTGTTGGCATAACAATACCAGTATTACTGTCTGTTATGACATGCAAGATGACAGTGATATAGCTTGGCAACTAGGCATTGGTTGCGGCGGTTTAGTCAAAGTTTTACTACAACCTATTAATAGCCAAAATAATTACCTCGATTTACTCACCTTAAAAAGTCAACTCGATAATAGAAATTCATGTTTTTATCATATTGATACCTTCAATACTCAAACCAGCAATCAGGTTTTGTCAAAAGCCGTTGGTTCACTTGAGCCCTTAATAGCCATTAAGCCTGCTCCTGCGCTTGTTATTTTTGGTGGTGGTATCGATGCTCAGCCTTTAGTAAAAATGGCCCATGCGCTAGGGTGGTATATTTGTTTAATTGATAGCAGAACTGCATACGCTCGAAAAGCCTATTTCAAGCAAGCTGATTTAGTTATCAATCAAAGTTATAACGAAATAGAACAAAGCTTATTACTGCCTAAAGCTGATGCAGTGGTTATCATGCATCACAATGTAACACTTGATGCACACGCCCTGCAGTTGGTGAAAAGCCAAGGGAATTTAGCGAGTGCAAATTACTTAGGTTTATTAGGTCCGCAACACAGAACCGTTCAAGTACTGGAAAAAGCGCAATTATCCACTGCTGACTTCCCTAATAAATTAGCCAATCCTATTGGTCTTGATTTAGGAGGTGAGTTACCAGAGTCCATCGCCTTAGCCATTTTGTCACAAGCACATGCCGCGATTGAAGGTGCCTCTGGAGAGTCTTTAGGTCATTTCACCTCAAAAATTACCAGCAATATAAAACAAGTGATGAACCATGCTGGTTAATATTATTTTACTTGCCGCAGGCAAAGGGCAACGCTTTCAAATAAACAAAGGGAAGCAAGTAGGTTCAACTACTATTAAACAACTTGCGCAACTTAACGGTAAAGCACTTATTAATCATTGCATTGAGCAACTACAACCTTTATTAGCACAACAGCAAGCCAGCAATTTATTTGTCACCTTAGGCGCTAATAAGAACGCCATTCAAGCAGTGTTAGCCAAAGATATCTCTATCATTGCTAGCCAGCAATGGTCAAAAGGTATGGGCCATAGCTTAGCTGAATCGGTACATAGTATTAAAGCCCAAAGCAGTCATGTATTGATTGCCCTTGCAGATCAAGTATTAATCACCAAGGAACACTATCAAGCCTTAGTTAACGAAAGCAATAATAATCCAACAAAAATCATAGCAACACTTTGTGATAACCAGTTAATGGCGCCGGCAATTTTTCCTGAAAAATATTTTACAGAACTTACCAAGCTACAGGGTGATAAAGGCGCAGGAAAACTATTAAAACAGTATGCCGCACAGGTTCAAACCGTCACTTGTGCTGCCGCAATATTCGATGTCGATACCCCCGCTGAGCTTGAGCAAGTCAGCCAATTATTAAAGCAACAGTCACAACAACAATCCTTAAAAGATGAAATACCTTCGCACTGTCAAAACCTGGAGCCAGTATGATCAAAATAACCTTAAACAATAAACCTATCGAGCTTGATGTCGATCCGCAAATGCCCCTACTTTATGCCCTGCGTGATGAGCTAAATCTCACAGGTACTAAGTTTGGTTGTGGTGCTGGACAGTGTGGAGCCTGCACTGTTCACCTTAATGGTGAAGCCATACGATCTTGTATAACCCCCGTATCTGCAGTAGCGAAGCAAGCTATTACTACCATAGAGGGTTTAGCAGATAACGGCGGTAAAATAGGTGAAAGTGCCGTACAGGTTGCTTGGCGCGAATTTAAAGTACCGCAGTGTGGTTACTGTCAAAGTGGTCAAATGATGAGTGCTGATGCGTTATTAAAAGCTATTCCTCAACCGAGCGATGAGCAAATAATTGAACATATGCAGGGAAATATTTGTCGTTGCGGCACCTATAAGCGCATAAAAGCTGCAATAAAATCTGCTGCAAGCAATTCATCATTAACCGCCAGCTCAATGAAGAATACTAGTGGTGTAGAAATTTTTGATGCCCGTCAATTAGTCAATGATAAGCAAGGAGCATAACCATGAGATCAATTGAAAATGTAAGTCGTCGTGGTTTCTTAAAAATTGCAGGTCTTTCAAGCTCAGCCTTTGTTTTAGGCATGAGCCTGCCATTAACCACTGCACAAGCAAAATCATCTACTGCAGCACTTAGTCATGAGTTGAACTTTTTTGTCAGTATTGCCAGTGATTCTATGGTGACCTTGGTGTGTCACCGCAGTGAGATGGGACAAGGAATTCGCACTAGTGTTCCACAAATTATTGCTGAAGAGCTCGAAGCTGATTGGACAAAAGTAACTGTTGTACAGGCAAAAGCTGATAAAAAGTATGGTTCACAAGGTACCGCTGGCTCTGCTTCTATTCGTAACCATTTTACCAGTATTCGTCAAATAGGCGCGGTAGCACGTGAAATGTTAGAGCAAGCTGCTGCTAATATCTGGCAAGTTGAGCGCGGCGCTGTTAAAGCTGAAAAGCACTTTGTTGTTCATACCGCCACAGGCCAAAAGATTAGCTTTGGAGAACTGGCCAGCCACGCCGCTAAGTTAACTCCGCCTGATAGCAAAACCATTAAGCTAAAATCAAACAGTGATTTTTCGCTTATCGGCAAAGACGTAAAGTTAACTGACTTAGATGATATTGTCGCTGGCAAAGCGCAATATGCTCAAGATATTCAACTGCCAGATATGCTTATCGCCACTATAGTCAGACCACCCGTCGTTGGCGGTAAGGTTGACTCTTTTGATGCCAGTGAAGCATTAAAAATAAAAGGTGTCGTTGATGTTATCGCGCTCAAACCGCGAAGTATTCCAGTGACAATTAACCCACTAGGCGGCATTGCAATATTAGCTACTAATACTTGGGCTGCATTAGAAGGCAGGAAAAAACTAAACATAACTTGGCAACATGGCAAAAAGCATTCACATAACAGTAAAGAATTTAGTAAGCAGCTTACTAAGCAAGTGAATAAAAAAGGCGAGAAAGTCGCTACAAAAGGCGATGTTTATAATCATAACTATGATGATATAAACACCTTGGAAGCGACTTATACTGTGCCTTACATTCATCATGCCCCGATGGAAACCCCTGCTGCAACTGCGGTAGTGAAAGGTAAAAAATGTACCGTTTGGGCGGGAACACAAAACCCACAGTGGGCTAAAGGCAAAGTAGCACAAGAACTAGGTTTAGCTAAAGATGAGCAAGATAATATAGAGCTTAATGTCACCTTAATGGGCGGTGCTTTTGGTCGTAAATCCAAAGCTGACTATATCGTTGAAGCAGTAGAGTTAGCCAAGGCAAGTAAACGTCCAGTGAAAGTTATTTGGAGTCGTGAAGATGATATTCAACATGGATTTTATCATTCAACTTCAGCCAATTACTGTAAAGCAGAATTAACCGAAAAAGGCAGTGCCGATCACTGGATTAGTCGTAATGCTTACCCACCTATCGGTTGGTTGTGGAATCCTGATGTAAAAATGCCTAGTGATAGTCAGCTAGCGCTTGGCTTTGGTGATATTCCCTTTTCCTTAACTAATTTAAGCATTGAAAAACACGCAGTCGACTCGTTTGTTAGACCAGGTTGGGTGCGCTCTGTTGCTTGTATTAATAACGGCTTTGCTCTTGGCTCTTTTGTTGATGAATTAGCAGTAAAAGCAAAGCTACCGACTAGACAAATGTGGATGAATTTATTGGGCGATAATCGTCATGTCGATCCTAATGATAATGGCTTTAAGTATTCTAATTACAACCTAGATTTACAAGCCCACCCCGTTGATACTAAACGCATGAAAGACTTAATCAATTTAATTAGTGATAAAGCCAAAGTTGAGCAAGCACTGCCTGAAAATCAAGGTTGGGGCATCAGCTTTTTACGTAGCTTTGGCTCATTTGTTGCTGCTGCAACAAAAGTTGAAGTGGTGAATAATAAAGTCAACGTATTGGAAATGCATACTGCGGTGGATTGCGGCATTGTTGTCACACCTGACAGAGTAAAAGCGCAAATGGAAGGTGCTATGATCTTTGGTTTATCTATCGCCCTGATGGGTGAAATAACGGTAGAAAATGGTCAAGTTCAGCAAAGTAACTTTCATGACTATCCGGTTACCCGCATTAACCAAGCTCCTGAATTACATGTACATATTGTTGAGTCTGATGCGCCTCCAGGAGGCATTGGTGAACCAGGTGTGCCACCCGTAGCACCAAGTATTACCAATGCCATCTATCATGCCAGCAAAACCCGCATTAGGGACTTACCAGTTAATAAAGTGTTTACTGTGTAAATTGCATGATATTCAGCTCCACAGCTAGAAATATCAAGGTAAAATTGGCGCTAAAACAAATGATATTAGCGCCAATTATTTTATCAACAAACCTTTATTTACCTAATTTAAATAACCTACGTTCTAGAACAAAGCCCATAATACCGCTGGCAAAAAGAAAAACGCCAAATACCTGTAACCAAGAATTTATCGCTCTAGGCTCTTTGATCGGTAAATCATGCTTAGTTTTTTGAAAAAATCGACTTCCACCCTCTACAGGTTCTTCAAAAAAATATCCCCTGTTTTCAGCTATTAGCTTGACTAAAATATCACTACGCTGTGCCATCGTGACCCTGAGCTGGCGGGTCTTCTCATCTTTTTCATTACGATCTTTAATATCGATAAGTTCACGCCATTTCCAGAATATGTCACTCGGCTCCCCCGCCAAAACCACACCATCAGAGCGATACTCATACAAGGTTTCATTGAACACTTGTTTGCTGTAGCCGACATAGAACAAGGTAACGGCTATCACGATTAAAGCACTAGCTGCATATAAAATATTGCGCTGTTTATTCAGCTGCTTAGTACTGGCTTGTTGATATATTTGCTCAATATCACTGATGGCTAACAAATTACTTTTGATATAATTTTTTTCAAGGGGTGCAATAAGCTCAACAAGCGTTAACTTAAATGCTTTTAGTAATTTCCTTAACACCTCACTTGAAGGCAATGATTTATTATTCTCCAATTTGGATAAGTAGGATTGTTCAATACCTGCTAGCTCGGCTAACTCAGGCTGACTCAGCCCTTTCTCTGCACGTAATACTTTAAACTGTTCGCCTAATGTCATTGGTAATGCCATGGATAATTCCTTTCTGTTTCTATGTTTAAGCATAATTTATTTAGTTGATTTAGCTAAATAACAAATCAAAGCGCCGGCTGCTTTGTACTTATTCTCATGAAGCCAAATCATACAGGCCCTGATATCACTGAACAAGCAAGCCTATTCTTAGCTATTCTTAAAGAAATAACTAGATGAATATCTGTGAATATACTTCTATAACGAAGAATAACGACTAATAAATTTTGACTGTAATCCCCAAGCAGTAACTTATTTAAAGTGTAAATTTCTAGCCTAAAAATAAGCTCTGATAAACTTAGTGGACACTTCCTTTTAGGGCTAAGTGAATAAAAATTTAAACTTAAACTAGACTCAGTGGTTGACAAAAGAAGTGAACTGAATGATTATATAGCCATCTAAACGCCCAAACATCTAAAATAAATAAAGAAGAAACATTTTGACTACGCCATCAGAGCTACAAACCAGATACAATGACATTAACCGAGGTGTCTACTTTATTGGTACTACACCACCTAAAAGTGATACCCCACTTGATAAAGTGAATGAAATTGCCAAGAAGCTGCTTGATCGTGTCAGTGATATTGATATTGATGGTCTGATTGTTTATGACATTCAAGATGAAAATTCGCGTATCAGCAAACCTCGACCTTTCCCGTTTAAATCGACCCACGATACTAGACTTTATTCTTCTTTATTGAATAATAAATCAAGCCGTCCTGTTATTACTTATAAAAGCGTTGTGCAATCTAATAGCGATGAGTTTAATGTATGGGCAAATGAAGCGTGGGAAAAGTATGGCGTAAAAGATGTGGTACTCGTTGGCAGTCCATCGAAGGATAATAATATATCCTTACCCTTGTCTGGTGCTTATAAAACCTTAGTCGAGAATCCACATGACTTTTTCATTGGTGGAGTAACGATTGCCGAGCGACATGCAAGTAAAAGAGATGAACATGAACGTCTTATTACTAAACACAAGCAGGGCTGTAGCTTTTTTATCTCTCAAGCGATATACAACCCACAAGCAACAATAGATATGCTTACCCGCTACGCCATTGAATGCCAAAAACAAGGGTTAAAGCCACAACGTCTAATTTTAACATTCTCACCATGTGGCAGTGAAAAAACCCTAGAATTTATTGAGTGGTTAGGTGTCAATGTGCCCGAAGCAACTAGTTTGCGTATTCTTAATGCGGAAAACCCTTTGCATGAATCAATTCAAAATAATGTCAAAAGTTTGCAACAAATTCTAGATGCAATCCGCCCTTATGATTTACCGCTAGGCTTAAATATTGAAAGTTTAACTAACCGTAAAGAAGAAATAGACGGCTCAATTTTACTCTACAAATTATTACGTTCAGAAATGGATAACTTTTTAGCGAAAAAAGAATTATCCGCGCTGAATAAGTAAACCTAGGTAAAAGATCTACACATAAGTAGATAGTGACTTAATAGAGTAACTATCACTGCAAAAACTCACCACTTCGGTGAGTTTTGTTTGCTATACATTACTCATAACTATGTAAGTGTTAATAAATGGCTCTGTTGTAGTTAAGTTTTGTCGAGTAAACAAGTGAGACGCGTGACCCCTTCCTTGGGGGTCTACACAAGCACCCCTGCTTGTGAAGCTCACTTTTGTCACAATCTAGAACACTTATTAATAATCAAGTAGTTGCATCATGGACAACAAGATTATGGAACATAGGCTAATAAATACAAAACTAAGTCAATATATTCTTGTTGTGACTTTAGTTGCCCAGTTTCTACCTTGTACCTGCCATTAACAATAACCGTCGGCACGCTCCTTAAGCCTTGTTTTCTCAGTACCTCGGTTGATTTGTTCATTTTATTTACGCCAGTTTTAACACTAAAGCTATTAAATACTTTATCAAAACGTTGTTCATCAATACCCTGCAAGAGAAAAATATTCTTAATGTCCTTATCACTATCAAATGTCGCTTTATTAACATGAATATATTTAAATATGTCTGCGGTAACCTTTTCTTCTATCTTTAAAAGCTTTGCTGTTAATAAGGCTTTAGACAACCCTTGTTCTATAGCAAGTTCGCGCCCTGGCATACTATCAATGTGGTTTTTTTCTAAAAACACACCATCAGGAAGTTTTAATTTTAATGCTGCAACAATAGGTTCATGTCGATAACAACCAGGACAGTAAAAGGAGAAAAACTCACGCACTTCTTTATTACTATTAATCGGAGTTGATAACTCATTAAAGTGTTTCCCCTTAGTAAAGCTAGTTGCACTCGATAATGGGCTAGCTAAAAGTAAAAATACAACAGCGGCAAACATGCTTGTAGTAATAAAATTTAATTGGTTTCTCATGATTTTCCTTCAATAGGTTACTTTAGTGATTGGTTTTTAGTAATAGAAGCACTACAAACAGCTTTATTTTTCGCTACCTGTATTAATTTGATTTAGCTGAGCTAATAATTGCTCTGGCTTTACGGCACCTTCGATAACTGCGCCGTTGGCAAAAAGAATCGTAGGTGTCGCGGTTATACCCAGTTCATTAGCGAGTGACATCTGTTTATCAAGCTTGTTTTTACAACGAGAATCTACCGGAGAAGTTGGCGCCGAAAATTTACCTTGCATGGCAAGGGTCATATTTTCTTGTGGGCTTGAGGTACATAAAACAGCTGCTGTTTTATTGTAGGTGCTAGAGTTTTTGCCTGCTCGAGGCAACATAACGTAATTAATTCGAATACCTAAGGCATTATACTGCGCCATACTGTCATGAAAGCGTCGACAATACCCGCAATCAATATCAGTAAATAAGGTCACTTCAAATAATTCTTTAGAAGTAGCGGGAAAACTGAGTTGATATTCATCATCAAGATTGGCAATTTTTTTCAGGCGATTTTTTTGCGCGACTTGCTCACCGATATCTATTTTCTCTTGAGTATCAATTACCTTCCCCACATAAAGGTAACGACCATCATTACTGGCAAAAATACTACGGGTACCTACTGTAACTTCAAGCAACTGCTGATTATACCGTTTGATGGTAACTCCAGCTGAGTTATTAAAGAAAGCATGAATGCTTTTAGATGTATTTGAGGAAATAGGCTGACCATTACTTTTTTGAACCGCTACATTTTCAGCGCTATTAGTCTGTGCAGAGCTTGTTTGAATAAAACTAAGGGTAAGTAATAGAATGATAGATTTATTAAATAGTAGACTTAAAAGGCGTTGTGATTGATTGCTAAGCTTTCTCATTTTATCCCTATTGTAAGTTGTCTACGGATAGACAAAATTGATAAGGCTAAGATAAGTGTTTTAGGGATCCTGCCCTACTCATTAGTTCTATTATTAACTATATTTTTCTATATATCCTTTTTAAACAACAGGTTAAAAACTTATAAAGTATAGTGATTAAAATTATAAACAAAGGCAGAAATTAACTAACAGCAAGACTTTTACTATATCGATAGTGCTAACTTAACAGCCATGCTTTAGGCTCTTGTTTAAGGCAGGCTGATGTATCGTCAAGTAACACTTGCTGTGTAACTGCTTTCTCATTCACTTGTTCACATAGGCTATTAAATTCTGACCGCTCATTTTCAATCCGCGCAGAAGACTGTTTTCCCTGCTGCGCTCGTTTATAATATCCAGCCAGTAACTTTTCTTTGTCCGTTTTTAAGTTTTTGTCATCAACCAGTTGCTGCGCTAATACTTCAATCCGCTGCTCACTGACTTCAATAGAACAATAAGAGCCTGAGTTCTGCAAACTATTAGCACCACTGATAGCGTAACTTAATGCATCAAAAACTAATCCTTGTTGTGCATATATACGGCTTAATAGATCAGAAGTAGAAGAATAGTGGTAAGAGCTTTTATCAACAGAATCGAGTAACTTAAAGGCAACATCTTGTGCTCTTGTATAGTGGTTTTGCTTAAAGTAGCTTTCTGCGAGCATTAATTTACTTTGCACTGAACTGGGGTCTTCTAACAAACTAAAATCAAACCACTGTTTAGCCTCGCCATATTGTCCTGCTTCAAATGCCACTACACCTTTAGCATAAGCATTAATAGCAGGTAAGCTATTTGATCCCTTAACCAATGCCGGTTTATCTAGACCTGTTTGGCTAGACCACTGACCAAGAAAAAAACTTGTACCTGCTAACATGATGAGACTTGCAGCCATCGCTAAATACTGCAGGTTAGTTTTTCTTAAGGGCTTAATGGTTACTGCAGAAAAATTGATATTATTAGTCTTTTCACTCGGCTGTGCTGAGATTAACCTTGTTGGCGCTAACCATTGGTAGCCTCTATTTGGCTGAGTACGAATCAAACCTTCATTGCTAAGCTTTCGTATCTCACTAATAACCTGAAATAGGGTGTGGCTTTGCACGTGCTGAGTCTGCCATACCGCTTCAAACAGTTCATTTTTACTGACAATAGCGTGTCTATTTTCAATTAAATGGCAAAGTACTAGTGCTGTTTTGGGGCGAATATTCACCTCAACACCATTTTTACTTAGCTGATATTTTTCACAACTAAATTCAAATTCATAGAATTGATATACTGACATTTTAGTGCCCTACTACCTGAGATATTAAGCAGACAATAGCATTAATCCTTAAATAACCTCAACTCTGGATAAGCAAAGTTACTCAATAAGTTATTTTAGCGCCTACCTGCGTTAGATCTGTTACCAATAGCCAGCTATTGGGTACACAGAACTGCCTTGATATACACTAAACTATCAATATTGAGCGATCTAAAGAGAACTGTATTTTAGGTTTCTATCGCAACTCATTGGTATTAAGGATTACCTTGTAAATGTTAAACATGCATTAACCAGAGTTGAGGTTAAAGACTTACACCAGCTGATTTTTGCCTCGACAGCTGATAAACTAGCTATTACCACGATATATCGTGTATCTATAACCAAGCACCTTGAGGTTGCTTGGTTATATATTTTTCTTCAGAGAAAACCGAACATGGCCATAGATATAAAAGAATTTTTAGCCGACTCACAATTACTGCTCAATGCAGTTGGAGAAGGTATTTACGGATTTGATAAGGACGGTAACGCTGTATTTGTTAATCCGGCTTCTGAGCAAATGACTGGATGGAAATCAGAAGAGCTACTCGGAAAAAACATTCACAAATATCACCACCACAGCCATGCTAATGGTGATTGCTATCCTAGTGAAGAGTGCAATATTTATAACACCATGCGTGACGGTGTAGAGCGCAAAATTACTGATGAAGTTTTTTGGCGAAAAGATGGCAGCAGCTTTCCAGTAGAATATACCTCAACACCTGTATTTAAAGACGGTGAGCTCATCGGTGCTGTCGCCGTATTTCGTGATGTCAGTCAACAAAGGTTAGCTGATAATAACCTTAGAGCCGCCTTAAGAAAGGTGCAAGATCTCACCGAAAAATTACAAGCCGAAAATAGCTACTTACAAGATGAAATTAACGAGAGCTGGCATGGCTCCGGCCTTGAAGGTAATAGTCCTGCATTTCTAGCTATGTTGCAGCAAATAAGGTTAGTGGCTCAAACCGATAGTACCGTATTAATTCTCGGTGAAAACGGTACCGGCAAAGAGCTTGTAGCGCGTAACTTACATCAACTTAGTCAAAGGCAACATACACCGCTTGTTAAAGTAAACTGTGCAGCATTTTCTGCCAATTTATTAGAGTCAGAGCTTTTTGGTCATGAAAAAGGCGCTTTTACTGGTGCAAGTGAAAAAAGGCGCGGTCGTTTTGAGCTAGCTGATAAAGGTACACTTTTTTTAGACGAAATTGGTGAGTTGTCTCCTGATGCACAAAGTAAGTTATTGCGGGTATTGCAAGAGCGTGAATTCGAACGAGTCGGCGGTAGTAAAACTATCAAAGTTGATATTCGTATTATTGCCGCAACCAACCAAGATTTACTCGCTATGGTTGAGCAAGGTAAGTTTCGTATGGACTTATATTATCGCTTAAATGTCTTTCCTATCGTTATGCCTGCCTTAAGAGAGCGAATAGAAGATATCCCTCTACTTTGTCATAGTATTTTAAGACAGCTAAATACTAAGCTAAATAAAGAGATACAAGGCATTAGTAAAAAAAGCTTAAGCAAGCTAGCGGATTACCATTGGCCTGGCAATATTAGAGAGCTGCAAAATATTCTTGAACGTGAAGTGATTTTATCAAATTCTGCTACGCTGCATATCCAACAAAAATTCAGTAAATCCTTATCTCCTACTCGCACACTTAATAAACCATTGGCTGATATTGAAAAAGCTTACATTATTGATATTTTAAATGAATGTAACTGGCAAGTGGGCGGCGAAAATGGCGCGTCCAAAGTTTTAGGCTTACCTGACAGTACCTTACGCTCACGGATGAAAAAGTTACAAATAAAGCGCAGCTAACCTCCCCACCACACAAGAAAAGCCTATCAAAACCACGACATATCACACAGCCGCGATATATCGTGGCTCAAAGCTTAAAGAAGAATATATTAAAGGCTAAAATACAACAACTTACGAACATAAACTTTTGGCTCGATTATTGAAATAGTGTAATTACTTAAATTTATTCCTGTAGTAATTCATGAAGTTTGATAT
>Ga0105356_10002781_pt1 | contig 17365 bp, 28 predicted proteins | sample GOMGulsemesocosm_3_FD_83502 | JGI IMG/M metagenome (GOLD analysis project Ga0105356, IMG submission 83502) | Methane-oxidizing microbial communities from mesocosms in the Gulf of Mexico - GOM9D Gulf of Mexico | ecosystem: Environmental > Aquatic > Marine > Cold seeps | place: Gulf of Mexico...
AACATACTCAAAAGTTCGTTGAAAGTTACTGCATTTGATCCAGAATATAACAACCGAATACTCAATAAGCAGTAAGATCACTCTTAGTCTTGGCTACGAGGGTCATAAACATAACAAACGGGTCGTGTGGGACTGCGTTCCGCTTTGCTTCACTGGCCCCACACCCTAAGCGTTATGTACTGTTGGTAATCTAATGTCGAGTTCCGTTGAACCTAAATCTCTTGAAGAGCTGGAAGCCATGCATACTGGCTCTCTCATGAATCGGCGTAAGGCACTTCTAAAATGTGAGGAGTCATTCGCCCTTTCTGATCAGGTCGCACAACAAAGCACTGGAGCAATCAAGTTCAAAAACACACCGGAGTGGCAACGTGCATACAGTGATCTTAAGCACGTGTTGTCACAAAGAGAAAACGTGCCCAATAAACAAGAACGTAAAGCGATCCGCCAAGCTGCTGCTAAATCCAGAAAGTAAGCGTGGTATCACATAGCACGTGGGGCGTGCGGGACAGCGCATCGCTTCGCATCTTGCGCAAAACCGCCCTCACTCTTTGTAAAAACTCACCCAAAGATCAATAAAACGGGATTTAGACGCATTCGAGGTATCTCTATCCTCGCTATCCAGCTATGTGCAACGGCAGCCCAGAACACTATTATGGGAATACTCTCTTCCATGTTAACCCCAATGCTTATATGCCATGAAACTTCAGTTATTAACTCACCCGCGTGAGCTCAGTAAAAAAACCAATACCGGCTCGCTGGTGGCGCAAACGTTAGGCAAAAACTGTCGTATAGTTCCATGGCATCGCGTCTCACCAGATGTCGAGCTGTTGCATGAAATAGCAAACAGCTCGGTGGCCCTACTGTATCCCGGCGAGGACAGTGAAGAGCTTAACACTATGAGTCATTACGAAAGTTATATCATTCTTGATGGCACCTGGCAGCAAGCGCAAAAAATGTATAACCAGAGCCCTTATCTAAAAGCTCTGAAAAAAGTACATCTCAATCCGGCTAAAGCGTCTATTTTTTCCCTTCGGCGCAACCAGAAAAGCAACGGTCTGTGCACCGCCGAGTGCGCGGTAACGTTACTAGAACATCAGGGGCTCTCTGAGCAAGCCCAACAACTACAAAAAAAACTAATCCAGTTTATCGAAGAATACGGCAAGAACACGAGTCCACCGCCACCACAAGAGTCACTCAATAAACAATGAAACCCGTCATACAAGAGGAAACCACCGGCTGCGGCATTGCCGCTTCAGCAGCGTTAGCAGGGCTAAGCTATCAACAGGTCAAACAGATCGCTAACGCGTTAGGCATCTATGCCGATGATGAATCGTTGTGGTCAGACAGCCAATATATAAGACGCCTGCTGATGAAATTAGGCATCAACAGCAGCCCACAGCAAACGTCCTTTATAAACTGGAACCAATTACCAGATAGAGCCCTGCTTGCCACCAAATGGCATCAACAGGAAGGCCGCTCTTTTTGGCATTGGGCTGTGTTTGTGCGTGACGGGAATAACGCCTATGTGCTGGATTCAAAACAGGCCTTGAAAAACCACGTTCGCACAGACTTTGGACGCATCAAACCTAAATGGTTTATTGAGGTAATTCGTTGAACACGCGATTGGTAACAAAACCCGATAGCCATTAAAAGCTGTGATGGTATGATTTAAGCGATAGATTCGCTGCTAACAGGTTAACTAATTTCACCATAACGGGCCAATTACCATGTCTGAAATTTATGGTTTCAACGCCTATTCACCCAAAGAAATCGCCGAGCGTGTAAAAACCATTGGCGTCAGCAAGGCCCGGCTACCTTTTCTACAAACCCTAATGCTAGGTATTCTGGCCGGTGCCTTTATTGGCCTCGGTTCGGTGCTTTTCACGCTGGTAAAATCCGATGCTTCACTCAGTTTTGTCGTCAGTCAGTTATTGGGCGGACTGGTGTTTTGTCTGGGTTTGATTCTGGTGGTAATTGCTGGCGCCGAGCTTTTCACGGGCAACAACCTACTTGCCATGGCCTGGGCGGACAAACGTATTACCACACGAATCCTACTGAGAAACTGGAGTATTGTTTGTGTTGCCAACTTTATCGGCGCAGTGGGGCTGGCAGTGCTGGTCTTTCTTTCCGGTCATACGGAAATGAACGATGGCGCCATTGCCGAACAATACCTGAAAATTGCCGAAGCCAAATGTACTCTGCCTTTCTGGACAGCATTTTTTAAGGGCATGATGTGCAACGTACTGGTGTGTATGGCAATTTGGATGTCTTTTGCCGGGCGCAGCGTCACCGATAAAACCATTGCCATTATATTCCCCATTACCGCCTTTGTTGCAGCCGGTTTTGAGCACAGCATTGCCAACATGTTTTTTATCCCCATGGCCATGCTAATCAAAAACTTTGGTAACGCTGAAACGATTGCACAGAGCGTTTCCTGGGCAGGTTTTTTTGGCAATCTTATCCCTGTCATTCTCGGCAACCTCATGGGCGGCAGCGTACTGGTAGGACTGGTGTATCAGGTCATTTATCGTCGCACACAGGAAAAATAGCTAAGTTTCGTGCCCTGCAGCTTTGTAGCAACGTAATGGATGTGAATCATAAAAAAACAAAAGAATTAGCTGAGGACAGAACAATGGACAATAAATTGGTATTGATCATTCTGGCGATATTGCTGGCGCCGGTTGCTGTTTTTCTGAAAAAAGGCGCCGGTAAGGATCTCGTCATCAACATCATCCTGTGTTTCTTTTTCTATTTACCCGCCGTGCTGCACGCACTGTGGATTGTCACGCAATAACAATTTAGTTCAAACCCAAGGAGGCAGGTTATGAAGGCACACGAGAAGGTTAATTATCTGGAGTTTCCTGCCGCCAATCTTGAAGCGACCAAAGCCTTTTTAGAAACGGTTTTTTGCTGGTTATTTAGCGATTTTGGAGCTGATTACTGCAGCTTTTCAGAAGCCAGTGTCGACGGTGGTTTTTACCGCGCAGAATTAGCCTCTAAAACCGCAAAAGATGGTGCACTGGTAGTGTTTTATAGCGAAGACCTGGAAGCCACGCAGGTCAAAATTGAAACTGCTGACGGAGTCATTCTCAAAGCGATTTTCGATTTTCCCGGCGAACGCTGTTTTCACTTCTGCGAACCCAGCGGCAATGAGTTTGCGGTGTGGTCTGACTTGCAGGCATAATCTGCCGTCCCTGCAAACTCACCTCAAAACCAAGCCGGATAACAACATGCCTGAATTAAAAACCCTTTTGCTGTTTCTGCTCACTGCTGTTGCCGAAATTGTTGGCTGTTATTTGCCCTATCTGTGGCTACGCGAAGGCAAAACGATTTTATTATTGATTCCAGCGGCACTCAGTCTGGCATTGTTTGCCTGGTTGTTGTCATTGCACCCAACGGCTGCCGGACGTGTTTATGCTGCCTATGGTGGCGTTTATATTTTTGTGGCGATTCTGTGGTTATGGTCGGTGGATGGCATTAAACCCACCGTTTGGGATTTGGTGGGATCTGGCGTGGCGCTGATCGGCATGGCGATTATTATGTTTGCCCCGAGGAATGTGTAGAGAACACACCCCAACTTTGTCATTCCGAACGTTTGTGCAAAAGCTTAAGCGGGACAACTGCCCCCATCAAGAATGAATGGCGACTACATACTGAAGCCGCCAATCAAACACTAGCGGTTACCGCTCTGCCCTGACTTGGCAGCACTTGAACCAGAACGACTGCGGTTGCCACCACCACTACGAGCTCCACCGGCAGGCTTACCACCAGCAGGTTTACTGGCACCGGTATGACGTTTATTTTTGCCGGCCGGTTTATGACCACGTGCAGTATCGCCGGAACGCTGTCCGTCACGGTGTCCAGCATGGGACTTCTTGGGCTTGCTCGGTTTCATCGGACGACGATCAAGACGAGACTCAGGCACATCGTGAATCGGCTCAAAGCCATCAATCAATTCACGGCGTAACAACTGTTGAATCAAGCGTTCAATCGCGAACAACTCTTTACATTCATCGGCACTGACCAGAGAAACAGCTTTCCCCGTAGCTCCGGCACGGCCAGTACGACCAATACGGTGCACATAATCTTCGGCCACATTTGGCAGGTCAAAGTTAACCACCTGCGGCAATTGTTCAATATCCAAACCACGGGCCGCGATATCCGTTGCCACCATCACCTGCACAGCACCACGTTTAAAATCAGCCAACGCTTTGGTACGCGCACCCTGACTCTTGTTGCCATGAATCGCGGCAGCGGTAATGCCAGCTGCTTCCAATTGTTTAGCCAGCTTGTTGGCGCCGTGTTTTGTTCGTGAAAACACCAATACCTGCTTCCAATCGTTATCACGAATTAACTGAATCAGAAGGCCTGCTTTCTGTTTTTTATCAACCGGGCAAATCCACTGCTCGACTGTTTCAGCCGTGGTATTACGTGGACTTACAGAAATCTCAACTGGATCATTTACCAAGCCTTTAGCCAGCTGACGAATCTCATCGGAGAAGGTTGCCGAGAACATCAGCGTCTGACGATCCTTAGGCAGAAACGAAATGATTTTTTTAATATCGTGGATAAAACCCATATCCAGCATGCGATCCGCTTCATCTAGAATCAGCACTTCCAGCTGCTGAAATTTCACCGCGCGTTGGTTATACAAATCTAGCAAACGCCCCGGTGTTGCCACCAACACATCAGTACCTCGACGCAAGCGCATCATCTGCGGGTTAATTTTAACACCTCCAAATACCACGGCTGAACTCAACGGCAGGTTTTTACCGTAGGTTGCAACACTATCAGCCACCTGCGCCGCTAGCTCACGAGTCGGCGTTAATACCAACGCACGCGCCTGATTAGCCTCGGCCGATTTACCTTCCATTAAGCCTTCCAATAACGGCAGCGTAAAACCGGCTGTTTTGCCGGTTCCCGTTTGTGCCGCCGCCATCACATCACGGCCAGAGAGTACTGCCGGAATGGCCTGTGCCTGAATCGGTGAAGGTGTGTGATAGCCTTTTTCAGTTAGCGCTTCAAGAATGGGGGCTGATAGGCCAATAGTATCGAAATTCATGTATTATCTCATTGAAAGTAAAGCCGCTGGGACGTTGAATAGCGGTCGTGCAGTTTACAGGATTTCAGCCATTATTGACATGTCTCAAGGAAGTCATTGCAGGGCATTGTCTTATGCCTGTCAGCATTGGATACTGATCACATCAAGGCACATTTTAATAGGTAAACGACATGGAAATTACCACCGCCATTTCATCGGATATCCCCCAGCTGTGCTTATTGCTGGATTCACTATTCGCTCAAGAAGCCGAATTCAAACCCAACCCTGAGGCGCAAAGCCACGGGCTGTCAGTCATTATCGACAGTGCCGAAACCGGCGATATTATTGTTGCACACGATGCAGGCCAAATCGTTGCCATGGTTAATCTGCTGTATACCGTATCCACCGCCCTCGGCGGGCGGGTCGCCATTCTCGAGGACATGGTGGTATCCGACAACCATCGCAACAAAGGCGTTGGCTCGAAACTGCTAAAATATGCCTTGGAATTTGCTCAGAACCAAGGTTGTCAGCGTATCACTCTACTCACCGATGACGACAACAGCGGCGCCCATCGTTTTTATGAACACCATGGTTTTGAGCGTTCGACGATGGTGCCCTTTCGCTGGTCGCCCTAACCGCCAACCGAAACAGCAACCACACGCAAAAACCTGTTAAAGTTGATGCCTTAATTTTTGATTAGCTCAGCGAGGCACATCATGTTTTTAGCAATGAACCGTTTCAAGGTCGCCCTTGGCAAAGAGGACGACTTTATCAACATCTGGAAAAACCGCGAATCCTATCTTGACGGTGTGCCTGGCTTTATCAGTTTCAATTTATTGCGCGGCGAAACCACCGAAGACCACACGTTGTTTTCATCCCACGCCACCTGGTGTTCACGTGAAGACTTCGTCGCCTGGACTAAATCCGAAGCCTTCCGTAATGCCCATAAAAATGCAGGTGCTGCAAAAGATATCTACAGCGGCCACCCAAAGCTTGAGTTGTTTGATAGCGTTATTTAATCAGCCGTCCTAGTTGCCTGTCTTTATCGGCCAGGCAACCGCCAACCGCCAACCACGAGGCCACCATAATGGACTGGCTAAGCAACGCAATTATTCTATTCAAAGCGGACAAGCTCCGGCACTTCACCGATTTCAACCATTGTGACGAGTGCGCAGAGCATAACGAAACGCTCAGTAATACCGACGTCAATAACATTTCACTGCATGAATTAGGACACCCCGGCTGGGATCCCATTTGTTTCTGCACCGATGAGGGAAAACGCTACTACACACCAGCCTTTGTTCGCCTATCCCTGCAAGCCAGTCTGACCAATATTAACGATGACTTTTATTTTGAGCAGTTTCTATTCCATTTGAATGCCGATGGCCCACAGAATTCCTATTACAAAAGCTGCTCACCCGTACAAAGACTATTTTTAGCAGACTTCATCGAGTTTATGATCAACAATTATACCCAGCGAATTGAGCAATGCCTGTGTACTGATAACGCATTAAGCGCCTATAAAATTTGGTCGATAACAGAAACCTGATTCAAGTTTTATACTCTAACAACCAGCTTTCTAATTCCGAGGCACTAACGATGACTATAACCCCGCTCTACGCTTCACTGCTGGCATTGTTTTTTGTCTGGCTATCGCTCCACGTCATCAAACTAAGACGACGTTTTCAGGTACGTCTGGGGGACGGTGAAAATAACGAACTACGTGCCGCCATCAGCGCACAGGCTAATGCCGCCCAATACATCCCCCTCGCTCTACTGTTAATCCTCATGCTGGAGCTTAATCAGGCTCACTTTCTATTACTTCATTTACTCGGAATAATGATGTTAAGCGGTCGCCTGATACATGCCCGCGGCATTCTCAAAGATCAAATCCCACTGCGTGTAAAAGGCATGCAATTAACGGTGTTCACCCTGATTGGCGGTGCCGTTACCAATTTATTACTATTAATGTTTTAGCCCCTAATGGTAAAAGGAGGAATTATGCCATCCACTTATCAATCGATTATTGTAAATGCTCCCATTGAGAAAATCTGGCAGCGTATTTATAACTTTCATGATTTTTCCTGGGCCTCTAAAGTAATCACAAGCTGCGAGGCTGTCGGTTCAATAAGCCCCGCCCAGACTGGTGCCAAGCGAATATTAAACGGCGTGTTTCATGAAACCCTTACCCGTATAGAACCTGAAAATCATCTGTTAGAATACTCCATCGACGACGGCCCCAGTCCAGTTTCGGCCAGCGAAGTATCCAACTACATTGGCAGATTACAGCTGCGCTCAATAACACTTGGTGAAGGAACTTTTGTAGAGTGGTCATCCAGTTGGCAGTCACAACGTGAAGACGCAGTAGAATTTTGCCACGGTATTTATGTCGCACTGTTGCGGGAACTGGCAGCGTCTTTCGAGTAAAAACAAGCGCGTGATGGTATTTCAAAGGCCACTCTCAAAGAGAAAAGCCGGAGTATTGTCGCCAAACTTTTATCATATTATTGATGGAACACTGTTACCCATGAGCAACAACGAACGAACTCAACAACTCATACCGCAACTACGCGATTTGGCTCGCAACGGCAACAAACCCTCCCAGCTGCTACGTTTCCTAGTGTTAGAACAAAAAGTTGAAGACCAAATTCTGCATATGGAACTGTTCCGCGATGCCTTTAATTGCTCACTGGGCAGCGTCACCGCAATTGGCGCCTGGTGGCATGAGGGTGAACATGAGCTGGACGATGAAGCTATCGACAGTTACATCGGTTATGTCATTACGGACTATTTGAAGCAACACTAACTTTCATCGCAGATGTCGAAAACAATGCTTGCGTCGCAGCCTCAAATTTAGTCCACTGACACTAACTTTCTACTCTCACGAGGAATGACTATGCCCTACACGACTGACCTGATCGAAGAAGTGAACATCCTGTCACGCTTTAACCTCAGCACCACCCAAGAAGGCATCAAAGTACATTCCAGTGCCGGTGACGACGTGATTACAGCCACTCAGCGCCTCTATGACAAAGGACTGCTCACACAACCTGATGGTGGCTACCTGACACCACTGGGCTTGAAAGTCGCGGAACATCTGCAAAACGCATTAGTGATTCTGACACCGACTCACCATTAAACCTGTCTAGAAAAAGTTGTACCGGAGTACTTGATGATTATTAAAGGCAGCTGCGTTGTCACCTTGCACTACACGCTCACCGATGATGATGGCCAACAAATTGATGCCTCCTACGAAAGCGAACCACTGATTTATCTGCACGATTCCAGCAGTCTGTTACCGGGCCTTGAGCAGGCCCTTGAAGGCCGTAAAGCTGGCGACGAATTCACCGTCACCGTGCAACCAGAAGACGGTTACGGCGTAACAGACCAAAGCCTGATTGATAAAGTGCCACTCGAAGCCTTCTCTGACACACCAAATCTTGAAGTAGGCATGCAGTTTGAACTGGAAAGCGAGGAAGGTCATGGCGAACGATTCACTGTAACCGCTATTGGGGGCGATGAAGTCACCGTCGATGCAAACCATTCTCTAGCTGGCAAAACACTGCATTTTGAGGTACGTGTTGAAGCAATCCGTTCTGCCACCAACAAGGAAATCGAGTACAGTCATGTACGTCCCGAAACAGGCTGGGATTTTTAATTTTAAGCTATACGAACACATCCTTAAACGCTACTATTCACAAAAATTTCAGGCAGCTAGCGGGAGCCAACAACAATGAACCGATTAAAAGAACTTTTCCAAAAAAATCGCGCCTGGGCGGCGGCCATTGTTAAAGAACAACCGGATTTTTTCGAGCAACTCTCGCAGCAGCAAGCCCCTGAATATTTATGGATCGGTTGCTCCGACTCCCGCGTACCGGCCAACGAGATTCTCGGTTTGATGCCCGGCGAAATATTTGTTCACCGCAACGTTGCCAACGTTGTCGTACACACCGATTTTAATTGCCTGTCAGTCATTCAGTTTGCCGTAGAAGTCCTGAAAGTTAAACACGTTATTGTCTGTGGTCACTACGGCTGTGGCGGCGTTAAAGCGTCAGTACGTAACGAAAAGCATGGTTTGATCGACAGTTGGCTGCAGCACATTAAAGACGTGCACAAAAAGCACAATAGCTTCCTGTGCGAGCTGGAAAATGAAAACAGACTGCACAACTATATGTGCGAACTGAATGTAATTGAACAAATGAGCAATGTCTGTCGCACCAACATCATTTTAGATGCTTGGAAACGTGAGCAGCCAGTATCCGTGCACGGCTGGATCTACGGCCTCAATGACGGCCTACTGCGCAATCTTTCAGAATGTTTTTCTGGCCCCGAAGATGTAGAGCCCAACTATCAAAACGCGGTAATCGAAATCAAAAAACGTGTTAACGCATCGGTACAAAAAGACCGCGCCGCACGTGATATAGAAAATCAAGATGACGACAGAAAAAATACACTTAATGGCGAGAGCGACACCCCCGAACCTAGCAATCTCTCATAAAATAATATTATGCTGATTGCGCTACTAACATCCGCAATTCTCGTCATGCTGACTGTACTCGTGCACTACGAAATACTGCTACGCATATCCTTGCTGCTACCAAAAATTCGAATTCCACATCGGCTCAGGGTGATGGTCGCCGTGATCGGAGCAACAATCGCTCACGTCATTGAAATCTGGATTTTCGGCTTAGGTTATTACCTTTTAATCAAAAACGAATGGCTTGGCAACCTGACAGGGAACTTCAATGGCTCACTGCTTGATTGCGGCTATCACTCCTTTGTCACCTACACCTCACTTGGCTATGGCGACATCATCCCAACCAATTACCTGCGCTTTGTCACTGGCATTGAAGCACTAACCGGCCTCGTACTGATCGCCTGGACGGCCTCCTTCGTATATGTTGAGATGAGACGTTTTTGGGACGATTAGCACTCTCTTTAGGAGCCTGTCATGACCATTCAACCACTACGTTCGTCACTATTCTCTCTGGCCCTTATCTTCAGCGGCCAAGCCTTCGCCGAAATCCAAACACAGATCATCACCTACCAGGATGGCGACAATACGCTACAGGGTTATTTCAGCTGGGATGACAGCGTTGAAGGTAAACGCCCCGGTGTACTCGTTGCACATGAATGGTGGGGGTTGAACGACTATGCTCGCCAGCGCACCCGTATGTTAGCCGAACTCGGTTACGTCGCTTTTGCTGTCGATATGTATGGCAAAGATCAGGTCACCAAACACTCGGAACAGGCCAGCGCCTGGATGTCTAAAATCACCGAAAACGTCGATAACTGGCAACGACGTGCCCACTTAGGATTACAAAAACTCAAAGCGCACAAACTGGTCAATGGTAACAAAACGGCCGCAATCGGTTACTGCTTCGGCGGTGCGACGGTTTTACAGCTGGCCTACAGCGGTGCGGATATTAACGGCGTGGTGAGCTTTCACGGCTCTCTACCCGCCGCCGCTGAAACACAATACGCGAACATTAACGCCAGTATTCTCGCCGCCCACGGTAACGCGGATCCTTTCGTTCCCGCCGAACAGGTCACTGCCTTTAAAACGGCACTAGAAGCTGCCGGTGCGGACTGGCAACTGCTTAGTTTTGGCGGTGTAAAGCACAGCTTCACCAATCCAGGCTCAGCCATCTACGGACTTGATGCACTGGTTTATGATTCAGACGCAGACCGCCGCTCCTGGCAGGCCATGCAGAATTTCTTCGATGAGATTTTTGCCGATTGATTGGAACTGCCAAATTTAAACAAAGGGGCGGGTCTACACTATAAGCATTAAATCCCCTACCCTTTGGCCAAGGAGAGAAAATGAACCAATACATCATTGTATATTTCGGCGGAGATCACCCCTCTAGTCCAGGGGAAGCTCAAAAGCACTTTTCAAAATATCAACATTGGCTCAATGTATTAGGCGCTGCGATTATAAAGCCGATGGTGCCCTTTAAAAAATCGCACACTGTACATCCAAACCACTCAGTATCCGAAGGTAGTTCAGTTGCAATGTCGGGGCACACTATCGTTCAAGCGGAATCTATAGAGCAAGCGATAGAATATGCTCAATCGTGCCCCTTCCTAGATATTAATGGATCACTGGAAGTTGCTGAACTTGCGCAAATATAAAACATCTCACGTTAATTTCGCAAAGCAAACCTCAGTAAGGCAATGCCCCCTGCTGATGTATCACATTTCGAAGCAGCTTATAGGCGACGCCCGCAGCGATAATATTTGCCAATGCCGCACCAACAAACATACCGGTAACATTGGCGACCTTGAAACCAATAAATGCCAGCGGCACATACAACACCAGCAATCTCACCAATGTTATCAGTAATGCCAATTTAGGGCGTTTTAAAACATTAAGCGATACCATCGCCAGAATCACTACACCATGCGCGCCGTAAGTCAGTGGCAAGATTAACAGGAAGGTGCGTATTACTTGCTTAACCTGCTCATCACTGCTGAATGTTGCTGCAATAGCTTCTGAAGCAATCAACAACAGCAAATAAACAACGACCTGAAAAACCAAACTAAAACGCAAACATGTCATTAAAGCGGAATAAGCCCGTTCCGGTTTACCCGCACCAATATTCTGACCAATGAACATCGGCAAAACCGATGACAACGCAAACACTAAAATCAGCGCCAGCGACTCAACTCTGGATCCCACACCAAAGCCCGCAACAGCCTCCGCGCCCGATTGCGCAACGATAGCTGTTAGCGCCGCAGCGGCACAGGGCGTCATGATATTAGAGCCCACTGCCGGAATGGCAATGGTTAATAACCGACGCCAATTCGTCAGCAGTGTCGGCAATTCAGGCCAATTAAGTTGTAATAAATGCTCTTTACGCAACAGGGTAAAAAATGAAATCGTCCAGGTAAGCACAACTGCCAAAACCGTTGCAAAAGCCGCACCCGCGACCCCCATTTCCGGAAATGGCCCAACACCAAAAATAAACAGCGGATCAAAGATTGCATTGCTTACAGCCATCAATGTCGACAACCAAGCCGAAGCCTTCACATTGCCGATGGCCCTAAACGCATTATTTGAAACCAGTATTAACAGTAGAAACGGTGTACCCAAATACCAGTAGTGCATGTAACCCTTAATATCCGGCATCACATTATCCGTGGCACCTAGTAGCATAAAGAGCGGTTCAATCGACCATAAACCAAAACCGACCAATAATGCTGCGACACAGATCGTAAAAATCTGGGTGTCGGTCGTTAGCCTTGCCGCATGCGCATGTTCACCGGCACCAATTAAGCGCGATACCAGAGCTCCGAGCGACATACCAATACCCAAACCGATACTGATAACAGTAAAAGTTACCGGCAGCGTAAAGCTCACAGCCGCCAGCTCTTCAGTACCTAACAGGGATACAAAGTAACTATCAACCACCCCCAGCAGCATCATAGAAATAATGGCGAGCAGCATCGGCATTGTTAATTTAATCAGCAATAATCCAATCGGGTCGGAGGTTATCGCTTGAACGCGTCGCTGCGATTTAGCTCTAATAGGTTACTCCTTCACTGGCAGCAATTATTGTTATCGGCTTCAACACTTAAGATTTATTCTTTTCTTCTAGGCGCGCTAGCAAACTGGAGGTATCCCAACGGCCGCCACCCATTCCCTGCACATCACCGTAGAACTGATCCACCAATTTTGTAACCGGCAATTCAATGCCATTACTCATTGCCTCACGCATGGCAATATCCAGATCCTTACGCATCCAGTCAACCGCAAAGCCAAAGTCGTATTCACCTCTGAGCATTGTCTGATGACGGTTTTCCATCTGCCAGGAGCTTGCAGCACCTTTACACAGTACAGACATCACAGCTTCGCTATCTAGGCCCGCGGCTTGAGCAAAATGCAGGCCCTCGGCGAGAGATTGAATCAAACCCGCGACACAAATCTGATTAACCATTTTCGTCAGCTGACCACTACCCACAGGCCCCATTAACCGCACAGATTTTCCGTAGATATCCATCACCGCCGAGCCATGTATAAAATCAGTAGGCTGACCGCCCACCATAATACTCAGCTCGCCACACTCGGCGCCTGCTTGACCACCAGAAACTGGCGCATCAAGAAAAGCAAAGCCACGCTCACGAGCCGCATCACCTAACTCACGAGCAATTTCTGCCGAAGCGCTGGTGTGATCAATAAACAGGCTGCCCTTAATCATTGCATCAAAGGCGCCGTTTTCACCTAAGAGCACTTCACGCAGGTGTTCGTCATTACCCAGACAGGACAAGACCACAGCAGCGCCACGTACAGCTTCTGCTGGCGTGGGCGCCATCATGCCCGCATATTGCCCCACCCATTGTTCAACTCGTGAGGTTGTACGGTTATAAACGACCAGCTCATGCCCCGCATTGGCCAAATGCCCTGCCATGGGGTAACCCATCACGCCCAAGCCTAAAAATGCTATTTTCATTGGTGTGCCCTATTTATTCTCTTACGACCCATTAATCAGTTTTATACTGATGTGATAAGGCCAATTTAATCTGCTCAAAACTATAACCTCGTTGTGCTAAAAACCGTTGCTGTCTAGCACGACTCTTGGCATCAACTTCAGGATTGAGTCCATATTTTTTCTCGAATACCACATGCACTTGCTCAAACCAGTCTGACTCATGCAATGCCATATACTGAGCGGCCAATTCATCGGACACGCCCTTTTCTTTCAGCTCAGAACGTACACGCACCGGTCCATAACCACCATTGGCTCGCATGCGCACAAAGGCTTCACAGAAACGTTCGTCATCAAGCAGCTTATCGTCAATTAACCGATCCAGTGCTGTGTCCAGCAGCGTTCTATCTTCAACTCGAGCCTGTAATTTACGTACCAATTCCAAACGGGAATGCTCCCGTCGTGCTAATAGGTTCATCGCCGCAAAACGTATTTCGGCGCTGGTTTCCAGTATCCTGATTTTTTTACTGTTCATCATATTTCCAACACCTGCTTTGCTTCATTCCCACCTATCTTATTTTTCCACCGCAGAGAGAAATCGTTTTACTGGCCGTCACTTATGCCTAACAAAAGACCTCCTCTTACAGTTACCCAAGGGATACAGGTGGGACGACAACGTGTGTCCGCAACACAGGCAAAAAAAACGGCAAGCCGAAGCTTACCGTTTTTTGTTCAAACCATCATAACTCTGAATACCCTAAACAAGCATTTAGAACTCAACTTCTTCCAGTTTTTCATCCGCGCTCGGGCTTTCTGCACCGTTAACATTACCTAACAGTTCGGCACGAAGCTTCGCTTCAATTTCTTCGGCAATGGCAGGATTGTCAGCCAGGTATTGTGCAGAATTCGCTTTACCCTGACCGATTTTATCGCCGTTGTAGCTGTACCAAGCACCGGCTTTACCAACCAGATTCTGTTTCACACCCAGGTCAATCAGCTCACCCATACGGAAAATACCTTTGCCGTACATAATCTGGAATTCAGCTTGCCTGAACGGAGGTGCCATTTTGTTTTTAACAACTTTAACGCGGGTTTCATTACCCACCACTTCGTCGCCGTCTTTAATCGCGCCGATACGGCGAATATCCAACCTAACCGAAGCGTAGAATTTCAACGCATTACCGCCCGTTGTCGTCTCAGGGCTACCGAACATCACACCAATCTTCATACGAATCTGGTTAATGAAGATCACCATGCAGTTAGAGCGTTTCACGTTACCCGTCATTTTACGCAGCGCTTGAGACATCAAACGTGCTTGCAGCCCCATGTGTGAATCACCCATGTCGCCTTCAATTTCCGCTTTTGGCGTCAAGGCAGCTACCGAGTCAATAACCAGAATATCTACCGCACCTGAACGCACCAGCGCATCAGCAATTTCCAGCGCTTGTTCACCAGTATCTGGTTGAGATACCAACAGGTTATCTACATCAACACCTATCTTTTCAGCGTAACCTGGGTCCAGCGCATGCTCGGCATCGATAAACGCCGCAGTGCCTCCAGCCTTCTGAGCCTCGGCAATGGCTTGCAAGGTCAGGGTTGTTTTACCCGACGATTCAGGGCCATATATTTCAACGATACGTCCCTTTGGCAAACCGCCTATACCCAAAGCAATATCAAGCCCCAGAGAACCCGTCGAGATAGCCGGCACGTTCGGACGTTCTTGATCGCCCATACGCATAACTGAGCCTTTACCGAACTGCTTGTCAATTTGTGACAGCGCCATATCCAGTGCGCGTTGCTTGTTCTCGTCCATTGCCATTGCTTTTACCTCGTCTTCTATTCTGTCTGGTGTTCTGTTTTTGCTCTAATTAGGGCTGGAATTAGCCGAAATCAAAATACTGTATAAACGAACAGTACTATGCCACAGTTACTTAATAGCGCCTAGCCTTAATTTCAGCTTTCACTCTTTTCAGCCGACAGCTTGATTAAACCATCAACCGCCGCCTCAATGGCTTGGTATCTTACCGCCTCTCGGTCACCCTGAAAATGGAAACATCGACTACTCGCTAATTGTCCTTCTAACTGCCACGACAACCATACGGTGCCAACAGGTTTGTCATCCGAACCACCACCCGGCCCTGCTACACCACTAACAGCAACAGCCAGCTTTGCTTCTGATCGAGCAAGCGCGCCTGCCGTCATTTCTATAACTACTTCTTCGCTGACCGCACCATTTTCATCAAGTGTTTTCGTACTAACACCTAGCATATTTTTCTTGCTGGCATTGGAGTAGGTCACAAAACCGCCTTCAAACCACTCAGAACTTCCTGCAATTGCCGTCAAAGCCTGAGCAATACCACCGCCCGTGCAAGACTCTGCTGTCACTACACGTACGTCTCCTGCTGTTAACTGTCCCGCCAGAATTTCAACCTTCGTTGTTAATAACTGCTGCATAAACTCGTTACCAACCTGCCAATATTGATTGAATTAAAAATTTTTAAAAAAAGTAGGATTATTTTAAAATCATATGTTGCAAGCGAGAATCGTTCTCATTATTACTTCCACGTTACCTCCTCCCTCTTAACGTATTTAGCAACTATCTCTTGGTTGCCAAATGGCGGACTGACTCACCCTCCAAACTCTGGAGTCAGTCCGCCACCCTTTTTATCTCTCAGCCATATGTTCAAGCTGTCTATCCATTGAAGGAGCATAGTATGAACAACCCCGCACTAGAAATTGATTATGACCCTAGCGACGAATTAAAACTACGCTACGAATTACTTTGCCAGCAACAACCCAGCCTGCGTGCCCGTGATGCAGCCAGAGAGCTTAACGTCCCGGAAGCCGAACTGATTGCCGCTTGAGTTAACGACAATAGTTTCCACCTTGTAAATCGACCAGAAGCCATACTTACCGCACTCGAAACGATTGGCGAAGTACTCGTGGTCACCCGCAACGAAAGCGCTGTACTGGAGAAAAAAGGCTATTTCAGAGGCCTGATATTTAACACCAGCAATGGGCTTCATACAGGTCAGTTTACCGGCGCAATTGACCTTCGCCTGCTACTAAATAACTGGCACTACGGTTTCCTAGTCATCGAAGAAAGACACATCGACCGCAACAAAAGCCTACAATTTTTTGATAGCAAAGGTCAGGCCGTATTAAAAATTTACATGACGCAAAACAGCAAAGAGAGGGGCTTTGCAAAACTCATCGCCCATTTCATTTCAAGCCAGCAGCCCTCTTATCTGGACATCACCAAAGAGAAGGATAGCCAACAGCTGAGTTCCGAACAGGATATCGAATGGCGCAAAGTGTGTAACAACTGGCAAAAAACACAAAACAGTCACGACTTCTTTCAGCTTTTAATTGGCGCCAAGGTCACTCGCCAGCAGGCCTATGACATCGTCGGTCGTGATCTAGCCTATGAGATTGTACCCAGCGCACTCCAGCACCTCTGCGAAGTGGCGCTAAACGAACAACAGCCTCTGGCTCTTGCTGTAGGCAACAAAGGTTCCATGCAGCTACACAACGGCACCATTCAGAAAGCAAACGAATATGGTCGCTGGTTCAACATCCTCAACGAGAATTTTAACCTACACATCAACACCCATCGCCTTACTCAGGCCTGGGTAGTAAGAAAGCCGCACCAAGATGGGCCCATCACTTCGGTTGAATTCTTCGACGATAATGACCACCTCGCACTACAAATCAGCATCGAGCGCAAAGAAGGCATACCCGAACCCACTCAGCGGCGTAAACTGGTTGCCCAGCTAGCACCTCGGTCATTAGAGATCAGCGCATTGAATGCTTATGATGCAATTGATAGCTAAAGATAAAGAACGAAAACGCGACGGTTACTGCCCGCCGCGTTTTTCGCATGAAACTAAAATTA